>JACCDR012361761.1_pt1 | contig 35902 bp, 46 predicted proteins | sample 7446431 | NCBI WGS metagenome assembly JACCDR01 (sample SAMN15323443, study PRJNA562643) | freshwater metagenome | isolation source: river surface water | place: USA:Blue River Watershed | collected 2017-08-17 | reverse complement strand
GGCAACTGGAACTCAGGCTACTGGAACTCAGGCTACTGGAACTCAGGCGACTGCAACTCAGGCGACTGCAACTCAGGCAACTGGAACTCAGGCAACTGGAACTCAGGCTACTGGAACTCAGGCTACTTAAACACAGATGAACCAAAAGTAAGAATATTTGGCAAGGAAACCGACACAAAAAGAGATGACTTAGTATTCCCGTCATTTTTCTACTTTGACACTAATTCTTGGGTAGCTGAGAACGATATGACAGATAAAGAAAAGAAAGCCTACCCCAGTTATGCAACAACAGGTGGTTACTTAAAAGTGCGTACATACAAACAGGCGTGGCGTGAGAGTTGGGGCAAAACAACGCTGGAAGACCGAAAGAAAGTTTTAGAGCTTCCAAACTGGAACAACGAAATGTTCTTAGAAATATCAGGCATTGATGTAGAAAAAGAGTTAAGTCTTAATACAAAGACAGTAGACGATGTGTTAGCTAAGCTGTCAGACGAGGACAAAGAAATAATAAAGAAAGCGTTAAACGCTTAATAAATAATATTATGAGATTATTTGATGTAGATAAAAAACCAGTCGGTTCAGTCGGCGGTTCCTTTCACGAGGACGAATGTATTAAAAAGTCTGACTTTGTGGAGTGTGTAGAATGTGGAGGTCTAATATCTAACCAAAAAGCAAAAAGTATTTATTGTATACTTAGAATTGGATGGACGAATGATACATTCAAGTTAGCACAACTCAACCTACACAACGCTTGCCCCGAACTTCATTATTGTCCTGCCCACATAAAGCCCTATGACTTAGAGATACACTATGGTCGTGGAGATGACACAAAGTATTACAAGCTAGTAGAAGTCGATGAGTTTGGCAAGATAACAAAATAGATTTATTTAATAAAGCAATGATATGAAAAACACGGTAGAAGACTTAATCAGAAAACTACAAGAAATCGAAGACAAGAAAGCAATAATTCACCTCGAGGGTTGTGACTGTTCTGCGGACTGGAACGGAGACATAGAACTTTTTGGAGATGGCTATGTAGAGCTAAAAAGAAATTAAACATAATTAAATAGATTTATTTAATAAAGTAATGATATGAAAATATTTTTTTCAATACCGATGAACGGCAAAAGCAAGGAACAAATAAACGATAATATGGCTAGTTTATTTGACCAAATCAAACAGACACTACCAGAGGCCGAATTGGTTGAGTCTGTATTCGACGAATATGAAGAATTGCCAATCGAAATAACTGACAAGAATATTGGGGTTTATTGTTTAGGCTTAGCACTACAAGCAATGGCAAAGGCTGATCTGGTAGTGTTTGCGAATGGGTGGCAAACAGCAAGAGGGTGCAGAATAGAAAGAATGGTTGCCGAACAGTATGGAAAACTAATTTTAGAAGTACCACGAAATAATGCAGGGTTGGTTGGACTTTCTACACAATATACAGGACAAACACTGCAAAAAATGATATAATAAATCAAACCTAACCAACGAAAGGAGGTGGACATTATGAACGAAGAATTGGAAACAGTAGAGGTAGTTGAGGAAACCCCTGAAACTACTGAAACAGTAGAAACAGAAGTTACGACAGAAGCGTAACCCATTGAAAGCAGTGCTGGTGGAGTTCGCATATCTCAAACAGCATTGCTTTTAGGAGGTAACGAAGTTCTTTAAAAGGAGGCGGCATGAAAGAGAAGTGTCCGAGTTGCCAAAAGCAGACTCTGGTGTTTGTCAGAGGCGGTTTTTGGTGGGAGTGTATTCATTGCGGGTACGAGATACCCGACGAACAATACAAGGAGGTGGCGTTTTATGACCAGAAGCCCAAACGAGTGGTGGCTGGATAAACCAGCCAGAAAGGGAGTCTATGTCTTGCCCCAAATGTTCCTCTGAGGCAACACGACCACTTGGGTACTCAAACTTTCAATGCTGTGCTTGCAAGCACTTGTGGAGTCACAATGACACTGCATCTATGCACGATCTGCGGAACTTTCGGAACGCTACGGAAAGGCGTTTGGATCTGCCAGCACGGACACACAAGGCATTGGAAAATGGTGTCTGACACACCGCCCCCGCAAATCCGCACAGTGCGGGAACTACGGCTGGTACACAGCCGATAAACAAAGAGGGGGCGACCTTGCCCCCTCTGTAACTAAAACTATGAAAAATAAGCACAAACCTGCAACAAAAAGCATCGCTAAGCGGAAACAAAGCAAGCCAAAGGTAGGGAAACCTGTCAAAAAAACAAAAACTGTTTTAGAAAAAACGCAAAAAATGAATGCCGAAGATGTAGTCGAAGAGATATGGGGTGTTATCGCTGAAGTTCGCCAACAATACGATTATTACGAATACGAAATTGTCGAGGCAGTTCAGGATTATTTATGGAGGGTTGAGTATGACTATAAATTCTTAAAGCTAAATAAAAAGTAATATGTTCAAAGACTTGCCAGAGGGGCAAACACACTCATTTAATGACGGTTGTGGGGAAAGTGAGCATAATATTACACCCGCCACTTATACCTCAACCACAGGCATTAAAGGTGGCTGGATATGGGACGTTGATAAAAATACTTATACACTTGCAACACCAAAGACCGAGAAAGAAACCATAACAAGTGAAATAATTTATTGGGTTAGAGTTTTAATAGACGGTATATGGTGGGAAACAGACACCAGACAAGCGAAGCGAGAGTTGCGGAAGTATCTTGATTTATTAGATAATTTTAATGATAAATAATATGAGAGCCGACCAGTGTTTAGCTTGTGAATGTAGTTTACTAAATCCTTGCGACTGCGGAGAGGAGTGCGAAGCGCACAAATAATATGAAAAACCAACCCTTAGTTATTAGATAATTTTAATAAGTAGTATGAGTAAAGACTTTGAAAAATATGTTTATGGAGTAATAAAAAAGTATTCTAAGATATTGCTTTTAGACAAGCACACTTTTGAACTCAAATACCCAACAGGCGATGCAGAATCGTTAATGGAGTGTATATTCAACTACCCGTATCTAAATGTTACCGTACTCTACAGCGATAAGGTTTTAAAGAAATGGAAAAAGAAAGAAGATGTTGTGCCGTACATCGTCCACGAAATGTGTCACCCTATAACCGACCCTTTATACAGTAAAGCAGTGGAAAGATATGTGTCTAAGAACGAGATATTGGACGAGAGAGAGAAGCTAACCGACTACATTTGCAATATAATTATTAAAAATAATTTATAAATTATGAAAAATTTACTTTACTTCTCCGCTCCGTGGTGCGTGGCTTGCAGAACCACCACACCGCTAATAGACAAACTAACCCTTGAGGGCTTAGCTATTCGCAAGATAGATGTCATGCACGAGCCTGACCAAGCGGAAAAATACGAGATAAAGAGCCTTCCGAACTTTTTGTTTTTAGAGGACGGGGTGGTCAAAGATCAGAAAGTCGGCAGTATCACAGAACAAGAGATAAGAGACTGGCTATGATACACTCTTACTGTAAATGGTGTAATGAGCCTATAAGGGTCAAGGGGGTGGCTACTTGCAGTAGAGAATGTAGAGCGGAAATAACCGCCAAGAACAAAACAATTCCAAAGAAGCGATGTGCGTGTGGTGAAAATATCTATGGATACACCAAATATTGCACTCCAGAATGTGCCAAGAAGCACAAAACAGACAAAGTCAAGTCGATAGGGAAAACAGCAATTATAAAAACGAAATGCGTTACTTGTGGGAAAGAGATGAACGCCAACAGCCCGCTAAAGAAAAACTGCTTTGTTTGCAAAATGTCTAGGAAACGACAAAGAGCTATTGACAACATGATAAGTAAGGTATAAAATAAGTGCATGGACAAAGAAACACGAGATAAACTAAACGCCCTAATACTACAAGTTGTAAGTGATTATAATGTTGATTTTGCGGAGGTTATGGGTAGGGGGAGAGACTTAAATCTAGTCAGAGCTAGACAGGCAGTAGCGAAAGAGTTGAGAAAAAGAAATTTGACAATAAAAGAGATTGCCAAGATGATAAACAAGTCACCTGTTATGGTGCAATACTATCTTAAACAAGAGATAGGTAAGATTGATATATGATATTCACCGCCCCAGCTATTTTGAAAGTAGGAAGCCCAACCGCTGAGGGGGGCATGAGACTAAGAGCAGAGACCAACGCACTGTCAGACGAAGAAAAACTAATGCTTTTGAAGTTTGACGGGGATTTTGGATATATCATGTTTTCCAAAAACTCAATCTCAGATAAGGACATACCTAAAGAAGACGCCCCCAACAAAGACAAAACACCGAGCAAGAGGTTGAGGGCATGCCTATTCGTGAGGTGGACACAGACTGGAAGCAAGGGCGATTTTGAACGATATTACACAGAGAGAATGGAAGAGATTATAAACAAGGTTAAAGATTTGTTGGATTAAAATGCCAAGAAAACTAACACGCAAGGGATTAGTAAAAAAGGCAGACCAGATTGTGTCGCTTTATGTTAGGGCGAGGGACAAAAAATGCGTTACTTGCGGTAGTTATGACAGCCCCCAGTGCGGACATTTGTTTTCAAGGGTTTGGTATGGCACAAGATGGGATTTATCTAACTGTAACCAACAATGTGCTTCCTGTAACTTCATGCACGAGGCTGATCCTGTACCTTACCAGAACTGGTACAAACAAAGATATGGGATAAAGGCTTTTGAAGATCTGCACCGCAAGGCTAGGCAAATACGAAAATGGACAGACCAAGAGTTAAATGATATTATAGAAGACATAAAACAAAGCATTAAAGACTTGCAATGATTAAAAAGCTGTTCGATTTTGTAGAGAGGATACAACCACCTAAGTGGTGGACAGATATATTGCTCTCTATGGAAAATAACTTAATTTTAGACTCCCTCATCAGGGGAATAGGGGCATTGGTCTTTGCGACAGCTATCTGTTGGATAGGACTATATGCTATTTTGAAACTAACAGGGGATTTGATATGATAGACGGAGAAAAGATACTGACTCCACAGCAAGAGCTGTTTTTAAAATGTTTTTTAGATCCGAAAAGCGATACTTTTGGCAATTATAAACAAAGTGCGTTAAGAGCCAAATATAGCGAACACACCTCTGATAATATCAGCGTGAACATGCCAGATTGGTTGAGAAATGCTCTAGGGAAAAGTAGGAGACTGGCAAAGGCTGAGCAAAACCTAGATAATGCGTTAGAGGGGTTACTAGATGACCCAGAGAAAGGGAAAAAAGAGATACAATGGGACGCTAGTAAAATGGTGATGAAAACTATTGGGAAAGAGGACTACTCAGAGAGGCAAGAGCTAGTCGGCAAGGACGGGAAAGATTTGATACCCCCCAGCCTATCCCCAGAACACCAAGAAAAGCTAGCAAAGTTGCTGGACAATGACTCCCCAAGCAGTGAAAAATAAAGATTGGACAGGCAATAGCGTTGCCTGTCTAAAGACCAACGGTTTTGCAAACAACTCATTACAAGAAAGGCATAGCGATGATTACTACGCAACTGAACCAAGAGCTATTGAAGAGTTATTGGAAAGAGAGGTTTTTAACAATGTGTGGGAGTGTGCTTGCGGGGAAGGTCATTTAGCCGAAGTACTGAAGCAAAAGGGCTTGCTAGGCAAGGCAACAGATGTTGTTGATAGGGGTTATGGCAACCAACAAGACTTTCTACTAGGCGACGATCCTCACAGTGGAGACATAATCACAAACCCCCCATATAGGTTTGCAGAGCAATTTATTAGACAGTCGTTAAAAAATATCAATGATGGTAACAAAGTAGCAATGTTTCTTCCAATACGATATTTAGAGGGAAAATCTAGAAAAACAATGTTTCAAGAAATACCACCAATTAGGGTCTATGTTTTTTCTTATAGGGTTAAGTGTGCTATCAATGGGGAGTTCGAGAAAATGAAGGGTTCCGCCGTAAGTTACGCTTGGTATGTGTGGGAAAAGGGGTTTGCTGGTAAGCCGACAATAGATTGGATATGACCCCCCAAGCGATTAAAAAGTGCATAGAGGGAACTAGAGAGGAGCGAATATTCTTGTGCGAGAAGTCTTTTGGGCTGTTCTTTTCGTATTACTTCATAGAGCAGATAAAATACAAATACGCTCCATTTCATTTAGAGATGTTTGATAAACTAATGAGATTGGACAGACGAGAGAAGCCTGAAATGTTGACGGTGGCTTTTCGTGAAAGCTCAAAAACAAGTATCGCTAGAGCTTTTATCTTATGGCAAGTATTGTACCGCAAGGCGAACTACATTTTAATCGCTTCATACTCCCAAGAAAACGCTGAATCAAACCTAGCTTCGGTAATAATGACACTCCAAAACAACAAGAGGCTACAGGCTGATTTTGGCAACATAAACCCCAAGAAAAACACTGATGAAAAGGGATACAACAGAATACAGAAGTTTATGACCACGACCGATATTCTGTTGGAGGCTATGACCACCCAGCAAAGCCCTAGAGGACGATTGCACCCTAAGACCGGCAAGCGACCCGATCTAGCCCTGCTAGATGATATAGAAACCAGTAAGACAGTAGAGAGTGTGGTGATGACCAACAACACCAAACGCTTTACTAGAGAGCTACTGACCGCTATGGACAGCACCACAGGACGGGTACTATATGCTTGCAACCATATATCTGATATTGGAGTAGTACAGGAGCTGATAGACAACAGCCACAATATGCTTTACATGAATGTTCCGATAATGACTGGCGATAAGCTAAGTTGGCCACAAAAATACACCCTAACCGATGAGCCTGACAAGGTAAGCATTGAAAGTCTAAAAAAACTTGCCAGAGACAGTATCACTTTTGACAACGAATACATGAACCTCCCGATGAGCGAGGAAAGGCGAGTATTCAAAAAGTCATTATTCCAATATGTGGACAAGAAACCAGATGGTAGGCTTAATTGTTTTATAGCGATAGATCCGGCGTTTACGGTAAACAGCACCTCAGACTACACCGGCATTGCTATTGTGTGGGTCGATACACAAGGCTATTGGTATGTGAAGACCATGAGAGTCAAGCAAGACGGCAAGCAGTTGGTGGATATGATATTTAACCTATACGATGAATATAAGCCTGAGAAAATAGGAGTAGAAGAAGTAGGCTTTACCCAAGCCTTGAAGCCGTTTATTGAGGACGAAATGAGGCGGAGGGGTAAACATTTTGTGGTGACAATGCTAAAACACGGTGGCACAAAGAAAGAGGTAAGAATCAGGGGGTTATTGCCGTTCTTTGAGGCTGGCACAATAAAACTACTGGAGGGAGAGAATGACGCACTGGTTGACGAGCTAATGCGATACCCAAATGCAGTGGAAGATGATGTTTCTGACGCTACCAGCTACCTTACGCAGATGTTTTATAAGCCGTACGACACGCAAAACGACGATTACGAACAAGAAGAACCATTGTACCCTAGTATTGGATTATAAAATTTGCTATAATATAACTAGAGTGGCTGGGAAACTACTCAAATGGCCAATATCAAATACGAAAAACGACAACAAATTATCAATCAAGCGTTAAACGAGATAAGATTTGCTCGTACTTATAAGCAGGGCAAGACAAAGAACTGGAAAATCAACGAAGACTTGTATTACGGACGCAAAATACAACCTAAAACAAGCCGAGCCAATGTAGACTTGGGGCAAATGGCTAGTTTTGTTCACACTTTATTATCAAAAATAGACAACCCGTTACAATTTAAGTTTGCAAAACGAAAGAAAAGCCAAATGTCTAGGGTAGAGTTGCTAAACTCACTTCGTGCATATGACCAAGACCGTAACGACTGGAATATTAAGGACATTGTAGGTAAAAAGCAGGCCATAATTTATGGGCGTGCTATTTATTGTTATTACGCCGATAGCTACAACGGATATGAGCCACACTTGGAACCCGTAGATGTTTACGACTTTTTAATTGACCCAGCAGTTAATGGATACGATATTGAAAGTGCAGATTATATGGGCAGGTATGGTGTAGTTTTAAACAAATCACAAATCAAAGAGGGTATTAGACGAGGAGAGTTCTTGAGAACTGAGGGCAATATGCTACTAGAGGGTGCGGGTAATATCACCGAGCAACCACAGGAAGAAGCGAACAAACTGAACCGCACACAAGACCAGAATGTATGGACGACTCAAAAAGAGATAAGCAACCCCGATAAATACAAGTTTTGGCAGTGGTACACTACATACGAGGGTACTAGATACCGCCTATTACTAACAGAGCGAGGGGCTACCGCTTTAGTAGTAGAGCCACTAAAGGAGAGTTTTGCTAGCAATATGTGGCCATTTTGGACTTGGGCGGCGTTCCCAGATATGACAGAGTTCTGGACACCAAGTTTTTGCGACTATGTGAGGGATATAATGATGGCTCAAGCTGTCAGTATTAACCAAATGCTTGATAACGCTGAACAGATAAACAAGCCTCAAAGGATAATTGAAGTAGGGGCTATCGAAAACCTTGCCGAGCTGAAGTATCGACCAGAGGGGTATATTAAGGTTAAAAGTGGGGGCGACATTAACAAATCTTTCCAAGTAGTATCAACCCCAAACATCGATACTCCACTTAAAGTGTTCGGCCAATTAGACGCTTTGAAGGATAAAACCAGTGGTGTTACGGCAGGAGTTCAAGGGGTAGCAGATGAGGAAAAGGTGGGTATTTATGAGGGAAACCAAGCCAATGCCGCCGACAGGTTTGGCTACCTGAACAAGTCTTATAGCTTCGGGTACAAGAGGTTTGCCAAGTTGTACGAATGCGGAGTAAAAGAGCATTTAATTAAACGCATAGCCGTTGATATTTTAGGGCCAGACGGGGTGGAGGTAAAAATGGTCAACTATCGTGATATTTACAAGAAGAATGACGAATACGGCCTAATTGTTGAGGCCAGCAACGCAGAGCTACAACTATCAGAAACTGACAAACGAACCAAACTCGCTTTCTTGGCAGGTCAAACAGCTAACCCTATGCAAAATCCTAAAAAGGCTTATGAGATACAGGCAGGTATAGCAGGCTTTAATGACGATGAAGTGAGAGAGCTTATGGACACTGACAACTATGGCACAGCAAAAGCAATGAGTGAGGCTGAGCGAGATATTGAGAGCCTATTAGAAAATGAGAAGATAAGCCCAAACACCATAGCTAACACGGCTTATATGCAGAAGTTCATCGATTACATGAACGATCACAAAGAGGATATTACCCAAGAGCAATTTTTAAGATTAACTGAGTATGTAAGCAAACTACAGCCAATAATCGTAAAGAATATGGCACGCCAAGCACAGAACATCGCCTTACAACAGCAAATGGCAGGACTAACAAACCCCCAACAACCAACAGAGCCACCAAGCCCAACCAACCAAGTGATAGAGCAAGAGGGTTTAGCACAAGAGGCAACAACAGAAACATTACAACCAAGTCAACAATAAATTATTTAATAACTTATTATTATGTTAATAACACCATTAGTAAACGGATTAAAAGTAACATCGTCGCAGGCACTTCGCAACGGAGGCGGAGTGGTGACGGGTATTTTTGTATCACAGGCTTCTAGTACCCCCACCATTAAATTATGGGACAGCTCTGCTGCCTCGGGTACAGAGCTAATCGATACTTTTACTCCAACAGCAGGCACAATGTATAATTTTGGAGCTAGAGTAAACTTCAAAACAGGGTTATTTATTACAATCGGTGGCACAGTAAGTTGCACAGTGTTTTATGAGTAATATGCAATATATCATCAAAGAACATAACGAAGATCCACGAGCAACCGTGATAGAAAAACACGGGGATGTGTGGAGCTTTACATACCAAGACATACTCAACGCCAGGGCGTATAACGACAAACAACTTAAAGAGCTAATCGGCAATATCCGTGTGGCTCAGTCAAAAGTAGATAATTGTAAAGAACACCACCCCCAAATAGTGGACTTGGAGCCAGTAGTAAGAACCGCCGCAGGGATTTATCAAGAAAATTTGACATATATAGAAAAAGCCAACGAAAAGATTGCGGAAATTGTAGAAGCTAATAAAAGTATGGAGAGTAAAACGAAAGACATTTTTGAACAAAACCCTGACCTAAAGAAGCAAATAGATGAACTAGCGAAACCAAATGAAATCACAGAAGAACAGGAGTAAGGCTTTAGAAGCCATAAATGACGAACACGCTAACGAGCTGAATGACCAGCTCGAGAAGTTTCTAGACTTGGAAGCGTTGGCAAAGTCGCAAGGCGGAAAGCTCTTGATCAAGAACGCTAGAAAAGATGTTATCTATGCCATTGAAAGACTGGCTAATGGTTATGCCGATCACACTCACCCACAGCTATTGGCTTTTTGTGCCACGCTAAAAAGCAAGCTCGACTTAATGCGAACTTTGACCAGAGCCAAAACAAACAAAGAATTGACAGAAAAAGAACTAGACACACTAATTGCGGACGCACTAGACGAATAGTCTGGTGTGTTTCCGTAAGGTAGAGTATAACACCCAGCCAACTTTACTTTACGGGTACATACCAGATTATTTACTTGACCGTGATAGTGTGGTATAATTTACTTAACAGTTGGAGAACTTTAAACTTCTTACGCTTAGGTAGCGGTAAAAAACCTAGTTGTGCCACAACTTTAAAAGGTGACTAAATATGTCAGAAGACATTACTACTCAATCCCAAGAGGCTAACAAGGGAGCAGACGAGACTGCAAAAAACGCCAATAATCAATCGCAGACTATTGGAGAAGTGCTACAAACAACCAAAGAACCACAAACAGTGGGACTTGATAAGTTTCTTGAGATAAAGAAACAAAACAAAGAGTTGCAAAGAGCACTTAACGAAGTCCAACAAGCAAAGGCCAATGGTGCTAGTGATAGCGAAATATCTAGCAGTATCGAGTCTATTGCAGAGGAGTTCGAGGTAGACAAAAAGTTCATTGGTAAATACAGCAATGCAATGAAAGGAGAGCTTATGAAAACCGTTGATGAAATGGTCAACGAGCGATTGGCCCCCTTAACAGCCAAACAACGAGAGGAAGAAGTTAGCAAGCGTTTTAACTCTGCATTTAGTGAAACTATCGCTCAAATGCCAGAGTATAAAGATATTGTTAACCCCGATGTGATAAAGGCTCTAACATTGAACCCTGTAAACCAAAACAAAACTTTTTCTCAAATCATCGAGGAGGCTTATGGTAACGCCATACAAGGCAGAAAAACCATAGAGCAAACTCGTACAGGAGGCGGGAAAGAGCCTCAGGGTGTAGACTACGATAGAGCAAAAACAGACATGGCTTACTTCAAAGAAGTAATGTCAGACCCGGAAATGAAGCAAGCATATAACAAAGCTGTACTGAGCGATATTAGTAGACGACTCTAAAATCTAAGGGCTGGGCTTAATAACATAAATTTAACAAGCCCAATATGGCAGTAACATTAACCGATTTTAAGCCAGTTTTTGACAATTCTTATCAAGAAGTGTTTTTGAAGACTGTGACATCAACAGGCGTGATGAACTCACGTTTTGAAAACCAACTTCGCTATGGCGAGAGTGTAGAGCGAGTAGCACTGGATATTAGTAATGTGCGTGCTCGTGACGCTGTTCGTACCAACACAGCAGCAACAATGAACACTATTACTGATAGTAGTGAGTTGTTGACAATCAACATTGAACGAGAAATCCCAACCTACATTGCAGACGGTGCAATTACGCAGGCTGGCCCACTAAACCCAGTAGAATGGCTTGGTGGCAAGTTTGGTCGCTTGGTTGCTATCGACCTTGACGCTAAGTGTTACGCAGAAGTACTTAACGCATTGTACGACTTTGACAATGGAACATTAACTACCACAACCTCAGACGGTACACCAATTACTTTGACAAGTACTACTGTTCCTCAAATGACCGCACGAGCAAGAGCATACTTGACCTTCCGCAACCAAATCGACACCAGTTCAAATATGGTGTGGGTAGTGGACTCATTGGCTGTGTCTGACTTTGACCAGTTCTTAATCTCAAAAAACATTGACCTTGCTGGTTATGTATTTAAGAACGGATATGCGGGTACAGCAAACGGAGCTGACATTGTAGTATCTGAGAACTTGACTGGTGAAGTAGTCTTGACTGGTACAGGAACATTCAGCAACACAGAAACGGTAATCATCAACGGTATTACCTTTACCGCAGTATCAAGTATTGGTTCAACCGCTGGCAACTTCTTAATTGGTGCTGACTTGGCAGCTTCTTTGACAAACCTTGCTGGTTTGATTAACGACCCAAGCACCACTAGTGCTACACAAGTGGCCTTGTCGGACGCTAATGCTGAAACCGTAAAAGGTTGGACAGCCACAGCCACCGCAACTACCCTAACAGTAGTTACTCCAGGCTCAGGACGACCAATAGCGACAGAAACCGCCGCTAACGCTTCTTTCACAAAGAAAATGTTCCACGCTTACTACGGTAAACGAGGAGCCATCGACTTGGTTATCCAAGATATGAAAGAAACTGAAATGCGACCAGCTTCTGATAGGCGTGGTACTTATGTGTTTGCTTCTTACCTTGCAGGCATTAAGACCTACGCTGACGGAGCCAAACAGTTCCTTGACGTACCAATCTCCGCTTAAATTGTCGGCTTATCCAGCCCCTTTATGGGGGTTGGAATAAACCTATAATATATGGCATTACCCACAAAAACAGCAGAACAAATCATAGAACTTTTTGAGTTACAGGTTGATGATGTAACAGAGTTGTCTAGCACGGAGGAATTGAGTATTTTGAACAGAGTATATCAACGAGTATGTGCAATGAAGCCGTGGATGTTTCTTGTTACGACTGCCACTGGCTCCATATCCTCAGACGCTACTAGCTCATACATAACAAAACCAACAAACTTTGCATACTTCCTGGAAAACGCTCAGTACACCGACAGCAACTTAACCAACACACCAACCACTAGCCCAAAAGTTATTTATGTGGGGAGTAATTACAATCCAGTACAGATAATCAACTTCCAAGACCGCCGAATGTATCGCAACCAAAGCAACTTTGCTTATCTAAGCCCAAGCGAAAACAAAATAAGATTTACATATACTCCAAGTGAAACGACATACGAGTTTGATTATTGCAAGATACCAGACGACCTGACCACCTCAGACAGTCCACTATTCCCTGCTAACTTCCACGAAATGTTGGCTTACGGTATGGCTGTTGAAAAAGATATTCTTGAACTATCAGACAAAGCTAAAAGCTACGCCAAAGACAACAATGCCAAGTTTAACGATGACTTGTTGCAGATGAGTTATTGGCACGCTCAACAGTTTCTCAACTGATTATGGCTAGCCAAGAAATAGCAATCTTCCGCTCCGGTGTTCACAATCTTTTTAACAGCGAGGTCATACCACAAGACGCCGCCCAAGACGCACAGAACTGGTATACACAAGACGGCGTGATTAAACTTGTTTACGGTAAAGAGTTGGTCGGGGCAGAGGGAGCCGTTGGTCAAGTCCAAGGCGAGATATTTGGTTATAAGGCAGACGGCACACAGGTACACTGGAGAAAAATAGGCACTAAAATTCAATACTTAAACGGCACTACTTGGACCGATGTAGTAACTGGACTAACCTCAACCGCCGACTATGCTTTTACCAACTATTCATCACTAGCTGGTACTTTTACTTTTGCGTTCGGAGTAGACGGTATATATAAATTTCACAACGCCAACCCCGGCTCTTTTTGCTCAATGTATGACAGCACCAAGAACTTCAAGGGGTTGGCCTTTATTGATAAAGGTAGAACTATTTTGTGGAATGTACCAAACGATAAAACAGGACTATACGGCTCAAAGATTGACCCGCAAAGCAGTGCTGTTTACACCACAGTCACCAACGAAAACCTTGGAGCTAGTGGCAGTACCACATATTCAGGAACACTAGCCTTTAAGAGTGGCGGAGCAACACGCAACTGTTTTGGATTAAACATTACAGGCACAACAGGAGCAGGGCTAGAAACCTTTACCGATAGCCTTGTGGGAACGCTAACTGGCAACTTAGGAGGCACAGGCACAATAAACTACATTACAGGGGCATATTCGGTTACCTTTAACGGAGCCGTAACTTCTGGCAATGTAGAGGCTGATTATCAGTGGGAAAACAGCAACTCAGGTGGAGTAACAGACTTTACCAAATCTAGTCCTAGAACAGCTAGTCAAGGCTTTGTTGTGCCACAAGATGAGGGAGGCGATCCGATACTAAATGTTATAATTGGTCAAGACGGTTATTACTCAATGAAAAGCACAAGTGCATACAGATTAAGCATAGACACCGACGACTTAGCTATCACCAACGAGGTATACCGCAAAGATATCGGTGTGCCGAGTTTTAGGGGTTCAGTGGCTACTGGCAAAGGTACTGTCTTTATGAATACCGCCAACCCTGAAAAACCAGAAATGACTATTTTGATACGAAACATTACAGGAGATAGTATCGAGCCACAAACACTGTTCCCTCAATTCAGATTTGCAAACTATACTTATGGCGACTGCACAATAGATACCCATGAGCGGTATGTTTTAGTGGCTTGTAAGTCTATCGGGGCAGTAAACAACGACACTATACTACTCTGTGATGTATCGGCGGGCACAGTAGATATTACAAATTATACAGGAAGAACATTTGCCAAGAGTGCAGGAAGCCTCTACATGGGGTCAAGTGTATCTCAAACAGTTTTCAAGCTATTCAACGGATTTGACGATGACGGAACACTCATAGACAACTATTATCGCACAAAAGACGAACTTTTTGGCACTAACAAGCTCAAGAAATACCGCAAGATAAGACTTAAAGGGCAGATCAATAACAATCAAAGCTATCAGGTGTATGTAAATTATGACAACAGTGGCGACCAACTTGTCGGGACAGTTCTTGGAACAGGTGAGTATGTGGACTATTCGTCTGTAAGCTCTATCGGGTCGAGTATGGTCGGCACACAACAGGTGGGTGGCGACGACACGGTAAATATCTATCCATATTTTATGGAGATAAAGTTACGCAAAGTACCGAAATTTAGACGACGAAACTTAAAGTTTGTGGCTCTTGGCTATGGATATGTAGATATAAACTTTATTCAAGACTGGGATATTGACACTTATGAAGATAAACTACCAAGTGCTTACAGATTGAAACAAAATGTCAGTTTGGACGGGGCAGATACAGATTTGCCCAGCCCTCAATATTAGATTTTTTTATGAATTTATTGTATAATTACTTTAGTGGCTGGGGATTACCACTATGGCAACACAACTAGGAAAAATTGTAGCAGACTTTACGAGTCAACTCGCTACCGCAATGGCGGTGGGAGCTACTACCGCAACACTTCAGTCCGCCACAGATGACGACGGAGTGGCTTTACCGTCTGGAAGATACTTTTTTACAATAGACGGGGACAGTGTACGCAAAGAACATATCTCTTGCTCTCTTTCTGGTACTTCACTAACCAACATTAAAAGCGTGAGTAGGCAGGGAGCAGAAACCACAGGCACAGCTCGGCTTCACAAGATAGGAGCGACAGTAACTATCACAGACTTTGCACACATAAAATATATTAACGATTTATTGGACGGCACAACCAACCTAAACGCTAGTGAGCCTTTGGAATACGATGCAACAGCAACAATAAACGCCGACAACCAACTAGCAACTAAAGCCTATGTTGACGGAGTGGCAGTGGCAGGTGCCCCGAACGCCACAACAACAGCCAAGGGCATAGTCGAGCTAGCTACACAGGCCGAACATGACGCAAGGACAGCTACTGGAGGAACAGGTGCAAGTTTAGTTTCAACACCAGCTCTGAACAGGGCGGTTTTGATGCACGATTACGCCGCCTCATCTGCGGGCTCCGATACTTACGCAATAACTCTAACACCAGCCCCTACAGCATATACAACAGGGGATGTATACTTTTTTAAGGCTGATGTCGCCAATACTGGGGCGTGTACACTCAATGTCAACTCTTTGGGGGCGAAAACAATAAAACGATTGAATGGTGACGCTCTAATAGATGGGGATATTTTGGCTAACGCAATAGTTCAAGTAGTCTACAACGGCACAGATATGCTTTTAATGGGAACTGATGATGCGACTAGGAAAGGCGTGCAGAACAGCTCTTACACATACGGAGCGTCATCTGCAGGTTCAGATACTTACGCCATAACATTGACTCCCGCCCCAACCGCTTACGCCACTGGACAAATCTTTACATTCTATGCAGATGTGGCGAACACCGGAACAGCCACGCTAAATGTTAATGGATTAGGGGCAAAGACATTAAAAACTGCAACAAACAGAGATTTAGTTACTGGTGATATTTTGGCTGGCGGAATGTATACTGTGGTCTACGACGGGACAAACTTCCAGTTACAGTCAACGGCGAATAAAACATACTTGATAGCAAGCGGTGTGAACCTGACTAGTAGCACTGCAAATACTTCAGAAAATACTCTCATACAGATACCTATTAACGGAAACACTTTAGGGTCAACTGGTGCATACAAGCTGATTATGTATGTGGTGTTGAGCACCAATTCTGGTGGAATAACAATAAGGACAAAATACGGGGCAACAACTTGCTCTACATTGACGCCAGGGTCACTGACCACAGCTAACTGGCAACTGAAATGGGAATTTATATGCCACGCTAACGCGTCTACCAGTTCACAATATACTGTTGCAAACATTGTCGGGGGTACGCAACGAATATCCCAGGGGCCAACAGCAGACAACTTTCAGTTTCAGGAAACAGGGACTGCAACAGAAAACAGTACAACAGATTTAAACTTAACACTAACCACCCAGGTTGGTAGCACAAGCAACCCGTCTGTATTATTTGTTAAATCGTACGAAGTTTACGCAATAAAGTAATATGCTCACACCACAACAAGAACTAGACCTAGCCTACGCCCGCAACCAAGCTGGCACTGCCTCTGTCGAGGACATGAAAAACATAGCCTATGCTAAGCGTACTATGGGCTATACCCCAACAGCTCCCGCAGTTTCTACTACACCTACAGTGAAGCAGATTTATAGTGATTTACCCACAGTTCCTACTGCTACACCCACCAGCACTCTAAACCTACCAGAAACTAACCCAGACGAACCACTAAAAAAGACGCAGAAAGAATACGAGGACTTTTTAGCTGGTAACTCAGGTGTAGATGAAAACAAATTACGAGAAGACACCCTGGCCGAGTTTCAAAGACAAATAGACGCCACAAACAAAGTGTATGCGGATATGTTGGCTAGAGAAGTCCGAGCCTCGCAAGGTAGAACAGGACAGGACACCGCTATTCAAGCACGCCGTGGTATGCTTGGTAGTGATTTTGGTGCTGCACAATCGGCTGGTGTATCACAAACTAACAAGGAATTAGAAAGCTCGGTAGAAAACCAGAGACTTTCAGCCATAAATGCCATAATGACAGACGCAAGAGATGCAGCCGGAAAGAGAATAGAAGAAGAAAGAAAGTTGAAAAAAGAAGGTCTAGAAGCTCGTTTAGCTTACTACAAGAGTGCCGCCGAAAGACGACAAACAAGTGCTACTAACGCTGCTAAAACTTTACTGGCTCAAGGATTAGACATAAGTGCATTGTCCCCAGTAGATTTGAGCCGATTGACACAGTATTATGGAGTGGATGTTGAGGATATTAAATACGCCTACGCTCAAGAAAAGAACAAACCAAAAGAGCTTACCAAGTTGGGAGAAAACGATGTGTTGGTAGACGAAAAAGGCAACATTGTTGCTCGTGGTTCTCAAGGAGAAAACACTGTAACCTTAAACGAAGGTCAGAAAGTCTATAAGATCGACGCCAGCGGTGAGTATGAGTTGGTAGCAGAGGGGGGAGAGAAAGACACTAGAACTTCCGAGCAAAAAAATTACGATGAGGCGGTAAAAGGTGGATACGACGGTACATTCTTGGAATTTACCACAAAGGCAGACAGAACTGGGTTTACACCTTATCAGCAGTTTACTGCTACACAAACTCTCAGGAAAGAGCTGACTCAAAATACAGCCAGTGCAAGGACAGTTTCACAGCAATACGGCCTCATGCAAGAAGCTCTAAACAGAGTCGTGACAGGAGAAACAAAGGACTTAAACGCCACCTCTCAGGCTATCATAACGACCTTCAACAAAATACTTGACCCAGCGTCTGTCGTGCGTGAGGGTGAATACGATCGCACAGCACAAGGTCAGTCGCTAATAAATCAAATAGAAGGAAAAATAGTAAGACTGCAACAGGGCGGTGCTGGTTTGTCGGTTGGTGCGTTGCAAGAGATAGTCGATCTTGGCAAAGACTTGGCTGACTCATATAAACAGTACGCAGAAAATCAAAATGAATTATTAAGAGAAAACGCTCGTGCATTTGGTCTGGACGCAAATTTGGTAACAGGAGACATCTCAGAAGTTACAAGCGACGAACAGTCAAAAATTGATCAACTGCGTCAAATAAATCCAAATCTGAGCGATGAGGACATAGAGGCGATACTTGGCAAACCAATATCTTTTAATAAGGTTGGCACCGACACGAAAAAAGGTGCGATGAGGACAGATCGACACAACAATCCAACAGCATTTACTGTAGATGTAGCCAAAACAGCAGGGTTAGTAGAGGGGAGAGATTACGAAGCAGGAGATCCATTTCCGAATAATCCAAGACTCAGGACAGCGAAGATAATTGGCGACCCAGTGAAGCAAACCATAAAAGTTATTGATCGAATTGGATTTTATACTCAATCCGGACAACCTCGTTGGACACACACAGCAATAAGCAATGACCAATGGCAACGAATGACGACTAGTCAAAAAGCACAAGTGATTAAAGAAATGTACAAAAAAGAAGGAGGAACAGCACTACAAAACATATTCAAAACATATTCATAATATGGCGTTAACTCAAGATCAAATACAGCAATACAGAAACCTTGTTGGAATAAAAACAGCTCCATCTACTTCATTGTCACCAGAAGAAATAAAGGAATACCGCAGACAAATAGGCATAGAACCAACTGGCGATATTTATAGACAATCTGTTCCCTTTACCATGAAAACAGATACTTCTCCTGCTATACCCAAAGTATCGGAAGATGGATTTTTTAAACCGACAGAAAAAGTCAGGTTGCGTGATGTCGTGAGAGAGTCTGCAAATGTTCTAGGCTCTGTTGGCAATGCGATTATCTCTAGCGAAAGAAAGCTAGGAGAGACATTGGCCGATGCACTATATGCAGGAAGATCACAAAAAACACTTGCCAAACAATCTGAACAAGAAAACCAACTAGCAAATCAGCTAGTAAAAAAAATACTACAACTAAAATCAGAAGGGAAAGATGTCAGCAAGTTGATGGACAACTATTATCGTATCTCTGCTACACGAATACCTGAGCTTGCGGAAATTGCCCCATCTGTAAACAAAACAAAGGCTAATATTGCAGGAGAGTCATTAGGTACCACAATAGATATTTTGTCGGCAGGTACCTATGGAATGGGGAAAAAGGCGGTTACTGGGTCGCTGACCAAAGCCACCCCTAGTATAATTGAAAAAGGAGCATCTCTAGTAAAAGAGCCCGCTGGGTTGTTCACAAAACAGGGAGCAAAAATTGTCGCCGAAGGAACAGGGCTTGGTTACGGAGTCGATGTCGCATTGGGGCTACAGGGGGATAGAGGAGAAAATAGAGAGGGGATATCGTCAGTTGTTCCTGGACTAGGAACTGCTATTGGTTTTGCAATTCCAGCGATACCACTTGCTAGTAGAAGTGTAAAAAATGTTGCTACCAAAGAGGCTCGCCAAGCATCTATAATTGCACGCCGAAAAAAAGAACTGGAAAAAGTAGCATCTTTACCTACGCTAAACAAGGTGGTCAATAAGGGAGCCGACAGGGGGGTAAACATATTAGACACATTGAGTCAGACAGATGTATTGGTTGGTAGCGTAGACAACAACGGAACAATAAAAACAAAAGGGCTAGGTGGTCCCGTAGAGCAATACACAGATCAGTTTATATCGGGGAAAGAGTCGGTTGTTAGTGATATTTTGAAAAAAGAAGGCAAAGCCATAGCTCCCCAGATTGTATATAAAAAATTACGGGAGTCTATTAAAAATGCAGGAATAGAAGGCGAGGCATTGGAAAGTGCTTTGAGAAAAATCAAGGCAGAAATGAGGGGATACGCACTAAGATCAACCGATGGTGGAGCTATACCACTAGAAACACTACATAGAGCAAAAATAGACAAATACAATTCTATTAACTTTTTTACAGAAGGCAATACCAAAAAATATAGTAAGGTTGTCGCAAAAGCATTGAAAGAGATCGTGCAAGACAATACTGACAACGTTGATATACGAATACTTAATAGAGAATTACAAAAGCACTATGCTGTAATAGACTTTTTGGAAAGGTTGAATGGTCGTAAGGTCGATGGTGGAAAACTTGGCAAATATTTTAGGTCAGCAGTAGGAGCTATGGTAGGGTCTAATTTTGGTCCAGTCGGGTCTGTTGTCGGAGCAGAGATTGGAGGGCGTGCTCAGGGAGTAGCCATGACAAAAGCATTTGGACGAGCTGTAAACAAAGAAATACCAACAGCACAAATATATAATCAGGCCGAAGAATACCTACAAAAGCAACCACTAGCGTTGCCTCAATCGTCAAATAGTGCGGGTAGCCGAACGATAGCCCAAACGACGAACAGCCCCCAACCGAATAGTGTAAACATACCACAATCTATACCACAAGCGACCAAAAATGTCAAACAGGACGCTTTTGGTGCAGTCGCTGGCATAGAGCAAGATGAAGAAGGGAATATCGCTTTTAACAAAGAAAAGGCGACTCTTGGCGTGCTTGGAATGGCTAGTTTAAGCAAGGCAAAGGGGAAGCTGTCGGGTAAGAGTGATGATATTGTTGGCAATATCAAGAAATCTACTCTCCCATACAAAGAAACAGGCAACCTAACCACTAAAATCCTCAAAGACCTAGAAGGTAAAACAACTGTATCTAAACAGTATATTCTTGACGCTACAAATAGAGGAGAACTGAAACAAGTAGAGAGAGATATAACACGGCAAGTTCTCAACACAATGCCTGATGGTCAAATAAATGTCAAAGAATTTGCTGATAAAGTAAAAAGTGAATTGTTGCCGTTGAAAAGAGGAATACCAGAAGGCAAGATTTTCAGAGGCGACAATACTAAGATTGCCCTAAATAAAATGGACACGACTAAGGTTTTCAACCCTGCTGAAAAAGAGGCACTAGAAGCGTTCAATAACACCCCCGGATTGTATTTTACTGATTCTTTGGACAACGCGAAATCTTATGGGGAAAATATTACTGAAGTTTCAGTGGGTCAGGATGCCGTTATAATTGATGTTGATAATGTCACCAAAGTTTTAAAAAGGGAAGATGTCGAGAAAATAATAAAAAACAATCCAAAAATTAAAGACTGGGCATTGAATTGGTCTGAAAATTTCGATGACGCTATAGAGCAAATTACTGATTCTGTAATGGCTGAAAAAGACGGAAACGAGTTTCTGAAAGCAATCTGGGCTGACGGAGGTTTTTCAGAAAGCGATTTTGTAGTTACGATGAAAAAGTTTGGTATTGATGGGATTAAAGTCAAGAAAGATGGTGTTACTCACTATGTAATCTATAACAGAGATATTCTAAAATGAAAACTCTAAACTACAATTTCACTAATGGAATACTTGCGAACTCTCTTGCCGAGTTTCAGTCTTTCAATTTCCTTGCATCCAAGTTTATGGGAATTTCCGCTACCTGCTCTACAGAACGGACAATTAGCTTTTCTAGTGTTTCTCTTTACGGATACAGTCTTTGGTGGGAATCTTTTATTAGATGCTTGTTCTTCCCAAGTAGACCATTTGCAATTAGAAAGAGTGTAATGAAAATTGTTGTCAATTCGGTCAATAGTGGTATTTGCTTCTCCAAAAAGCTCGCAGTGAATTTTGTAAGATTCATACATATCCTGCTTAAATTCTTCAAACGACTCCCAAAGATTCTTTATTCCTCTACCTCCATAATTCTTAAACGCTTTATGTTTTGGTTCAGTGCATCTGCGAATAATCTGTCTATAGATGTTATAAAATCTATCTCCATACATTCCGTGTTTGGTGGCAGTTTTTCTCAGGGCATCGGCTCTCGCACATCCACAAGAAGTAGTATGTCCGTTCTTGAGGTTGTAAGCCCAAGCAGTTACATTTCTACCACATTCACAAGAACACAAAAAAATACTACCTCGTTTTTCAGTGGCTACAAGACTTTTTACAGAAAGTTTATTAAATTTTTGTCCAACCAAGTTTTGAAATTTACTCATGCAAGTAGTCTATCAAGATGGTTGGGATTTGTCAATGTAAATGGTGGGGATAACCACATCTCAGGTAAAGTAGACACCAACAACCCTATCTACAGGTTTTACGAAAAAGATGTGGCTAAATATCTCAACAAATTCGGAGGTAAGAGAGTAGTAGACGACAAAGGTGTATCTTGGATAGAAATACCTATCACCAAAGAACAAGGTAATCTACCTGTTGAGGCTTTTGGAATAGTACCAGTTTTGGGTCTACCACGAAGCAAAGAAAAAGAGTAAAATATATCTATGGACGATAAAAACATTGAACAACTATTGACCGACTCGCTACTGGTTGCCAAAGAAGTCGGAGAGCAGACTAATGATAAGTTAGAGGCGTTGATACAACAGGCAGACGAAAATTCTAATACTCAAATACTTGAGGACAGTCTCGTGGTACAAAGCCAAATACTAGAAGAAGTCAAGAAACAGCCAGAAACTAGAATAATCTTAAATGCGGAGGGTACAACCACTATCAAGGGCGATAAGGGGGAAAGAGGCGAAGACGGCAAGACACCGGTAAAAGGCAAGGACTACTTCACCGAGAGTGAAATATCAGACATTGTTTCTCGTGTCCAGTCTCAAATAAAACAACCCAAAGACGGACGCACTCCAGTTAAAGGCGTTGACTATCTTACAGAGCAAGAGGTGGACAATCTAGTGAGGGATATACTAACAGCAATACCTATGCCAGAAAACGGACGAGATGGACGACCTGGCAAAGATGCTGAGCCTGTAGACATAGACGAGATAGTCCAAACTGTTTTTAGGCTTATACCAAAACCACGAGACGGGGTAGACGGCAAAGACGGTTCACCAGACACGGCTGAGCAGATACTGGAAAAAATACAGGGGCAAATACCATATAGCTCACTAAAAGGTGCTCCAAACCTTGATGCTATACGCAGACTATCTAGTAAAACTGTTTCTCTAAGAGAGCTTGACGATGTAGAACTAGGGGAGCTTGATGTGGTCAATGGTAAATATCAACTAGGAAGTGGTACTGGGGATGGCGTTGTGGAAACCATCGTCGGGGGGAGCAATATCAGTGTCGATAGTAGCGACCCTGCAAATCCTGTTGTAAGCACTACTGGGTTACTAGAGTCTGTTGTTGCTGGAACAAATGTGACTATAGATAATACCGACCCAGACAACCCCATCGTAAATGCCAGTGGAGTGCTAGAAAGTGTTGTGGCTGGAACGAATGTCACAGTAGATAATACAGACCCTTCCAACCCTGTAATCAGTGCTACTGGAGGCAGTGGATCTCCAGGAGGAGCAGACACGCAAGTTCAGTTCAACGACGCAGGAGCTTTTGCAGGAGATAGCACATTTACATTTAACAAAACGGCAGACTCTCTGTCTGTGAAAAAAATTGTTGGCAATACTGGTCAAACACTGACAGTGCAGGGGTCAGACGAGGGTGGAGATATCCTCATAGATGGTGGCGATGGCGGAGGTGTTGGTGTCGAGGGTGGGGATATAACTATAAAGGGAGGTGGGAGCGATCAGTCAACAGGTGGGGATGTAACGATTTCTGGTGGTGGTGGCGATAACATAGGCGGTTATGTGTTCATAGAAGGGGGTGGTGGGGATACTGGAGGAGATATAGAACTTGCGACAGGTTCTGGAAATGTAACACAAGGAGTCATCAAACTGACAAACAGTGACTTAGGTTGGAGCGTAACTCTCGGCCTGACAGGGCTAACAGCTAACAGGGTCGCAACTTTTCCCAACACCACAGGCACACTAGCCATAGTTACGACTGGTGGGTCAACTATTGCTAACGGAACATACACGCCAACACGATCTGCAGAAAGTAACCTTGATAGCAATGTGACCACGACAGAGGCACAATACATGCGTGTAGGCAATACCGTAACCGTGTCGGGTCGATTTACCGCCGACCCTACTCTGACAGCGACCAACACAAGCTTTGAAATTACTTTGCCAGTAGCGTCTAATATTGGAGCAGTAGAAGATGTGTCAGGCGTGGCGTTTTGCGGCAGTATTGCCGGAATGGGGGCTGAAATAATCGGAGTAGTGGCGAACGACACTGCTAAAATTCAATGGGTGTCTTCTGATGTAACCAGTAAAACATGGAGTTATACATTTACTTACCAAGTGATCTAATATGTCTACTGAAATATTAGGAGCAAAGGAAATAATCATAACGGGTCTAAAAGGAGATAAAGGCGACAAGGGCGACACCCCTGTTCTTGGTGTAGATTATAATATTCCCGAACCGATCAAAGGCGACAAGGGCGACAAAGGTGAAAAAGGCAACGATGGAAAGTCTGGAAAAGACGGTTTGAATGGGAAAGATGGAAAAGACGGTTTGAATGGGAAAGATGGCAACGACGGCAAAGACGGTTCGCCTGATACCCCAGAACAAATTAAAGAAAAACTAGAAACACTAGAAAAAGGCAAAAGGCTTGATTACAACAAAATAGATAATGCCCCAGACATTGACCAGATAATCAGATTAAGCAAACAGTCCAGCAAAACAGTATCTCTTAGAGAACTAGACGATGTGATACTTACCAATGTCCCTGTAGTCAATGGTAAGTACGATTTGGGTGCAGTGGATGGCGTGGAGAGTGTCGTCGCTGGAACAGGGATAAGCGTAGACAACACTGACCCTAGCAACCCTATAATCAGTGCGACAGGCAGTGGCACTGCATGGGGGTCAATCACTGGCACACTATCAAATCAAACAGATTTACAAACCGTTTTAGACACTAAAGCCACTAAAGCATTTGCTGTAGCAATGGCCATAAGTCTTGGCTAACATTTTTATATGAAGACATTAATTTCTAACTACTCGTTCAACAAAACTGCCAAGACCATAACCTTCACTGATTATGTTTCTATAACATTAGAAAATGTTTTGTTGGTCACCAATGTTACAGACGGCATAACAATTTATCTGTTTAACGAGCCAACACTCGGCGGTACAGTTGCCACTAATGTTTTAACCCTTGAATACGACACTTCCGCAATGGACAATGCGGACGACTTACAGATATGGTACGACGACCCGAACGCCACGCAATCAGTATCAGCCACAAACCTAGACATACGAGATTTATCACAGACCAGTGACGCTGTGGCTATTTATGGTTCAGATGACGGTGGCACTACTAAACGAATAATTAAAACAGATGCGGGCGGAGCTATGCAGGTTGATTTAGAGGTGGCTAATGTCACTGTAACCTCGTCAGCACTCCCAACAGGGGCAGCCACAGAAGCCACACTAACAACAAGGCTGTCGGAAAGCGACTTTGATACAAAGGTCGGGTCGTTGACAGAAACCGCACCATCTACAGACACAGCTTCATCTGGGCTAAATGGACGACTACAACGCATAGCACAAAGACTGACCAGTCTGATAACCGCTATTGGCTCACCTTTTCAGGCTGGCGGATCAATAGGTAACACTTCGTTTGGAGCCACACAATCAGGCACTTGGAATATAAATAATGTCAGTGGTACGGTCAGTTTACCAACTGGGGCAGCGACCCTTGCGGAACAGCAAACACAAACAGCCTCGTTGTCTGTTCTTGATGACTGGGACGAAAGCGACAGAGCCAAAGTAAATCCAATAGCAGGACAGGCTGGGGTGGCTGGTGGATCTGGCGTGGTCGGAGCCACAACACAACGAGTTGTTTTGGCGACTGATGTGGCACTTCCTGCTGGCACAAACAACATTGGCGATGTTGATGTTTTGACATTGCCTGCGTTGCCTACAGGCACAAATACTATAGGTAGTGTAAAGATTACAGACGGCACCGATACTGCAGATGTTATAGACAGCGGAACTTTTGCTGGAATTGGGGCGTATATTTTGGACGGATCTGGTAACCCCATAACCACATTTGGTGGGGGTACTCAATACACCGAAGACGACGCTTCCGTTGCTAACCCGACAGGAACACAGGTAATAGCTAGAAGACGAGACACACTATCGAGCGAAACAACAGCAGACGGTGATGTCACGGCGGTTAACTCTACTGCTAAGGGGGAACTGTATGTCAAACATGTCGATAGCGTAAGTGTGGCTGGTGATGTGGCAAACGACAGTGCTGACAGCGGAAACCCAGTCAAAATTGGCTACAAGGCTAAAAACTATGGATCACTACCAACTGCGGTCACTGACGGCGACAGGGTGAATGGTTTATCTGATAGGTATGGAGCTCATTTTGTTCAGAACGGCTCGCCTTATGTGCAACCTGCTTCTGGGGAATATTCGGCGAACCAAACAAACACAGCGTTAGTATCTAGTGTGTCAGCCGGTACTGCTGTTCGGCTATATGGGTTTTGTTTAAACATAGATTATAACGCACAGGCACCAATAACTTTTAGTATAGGATTTGGGGCAACGACACTAGATACTGTAGTTTGGAAAGCAAATAATATAGTTCCGTCAAATAACACAATCATGATACCGGTGGTAGCTGGAGCAAGTGGGGAAGAACTGCGTGTTACTTTTTCTGGGTACACTAACGGATTTGTTAATGTTATCGCTTACTACGACTTAATATCAATCTAATGGCTAGAGGACAGATACTAACTTGGGGAATAGACGACGCACCAAGTTCGTCTGTTTCGCAGTATCAGTCAATCACTGGAAACGGTGAGGTTGCTACTTGGTCAGGAACTGAAAGCGAGGTTAAGGTGTGCATACCGACCGACGGTGTTTTGACCAATTTAGGGGGTGTTGCGTCTGTTGCCCCTGGAACTGGCAATACTGAAACTATAGCGGTCAGAAAAAACGGAAGTACAACAGATTTAAAACTAGACTTTGCAGGATCAACCACGCAGTTAGTAAATTTGTATAAGCTCGATGTTGCAGACGGCGACCTAGTAAACCTAATTAGCGTGCCAGTGTCTTCTCCTACTGTAGGCAATTATTATGGTTCGGTAGAATTTAGGCCAAACAACCCTTTATATACTGTTGTTTTAGGGGGTTCTGGGGACGGAACTCTAGCATTATCATCACGCTATCTATGCCCCTCAGCATTAGCCAATCCATCTGCGACATATTCTGATGTTTACAATGTGGTAGTTGAGCCAGACGGGGGGATATATGGGTATATCAAAAAGCTCAGAGTGACATTAGATATTGCTCCTAGTGGCGTTGCTTCAAGGACTTTTACGATATACAGGGACGGATCAACTACTGGCGTGTCTGTGACGATTACGGGGACAGCAACATCCAACTATGTGGATTGTGATATTCAATTAGATGACGGACAAACATACGCTATTTATGCAACTGCATCAGGTGCTCCTGCGGCTTCGTCAGTATATTATGGCATGGTGATTGAGCCAGAAGATAAGTTTGTTTATTCAATTAGTGGAGTTAGTAACTCTAGCTTGCCAACCAGTACAGGACAATATCAATACAATCGTATGAGTACAGGAAACAGCACATGGACAACTACCAAAACAAACAGAAATTTAATGGGAGGGATATACAATCATTTTATTTATTGCTTAGGGATGAAGACGTCCAGGGGCCCTGGAACCGCAGGAAGCAATAAATCGTATGAGCTGTTTATAGAGAACCCGTCTGCTGGAGGGCAAAGCCTAAGTGTATTTGAAACCGCTACTTATGCCAAATCTAGTCGCATGGCGTGGGGAGCGAGGCGGTGGAACACTTGGAATCAGCGAGCATTAGGATACAACACTCCACTGTCTGCCTCAGGGACATGGACAGCATTGGTAAAGTACACAGAAACTAATCCACAAAACAATTATATTTAATTTATTTATATTTAATTTATTTATATGAAACAACTTATACCATGGGGGCTCGATGACGCTCCAAGCTCATCTGTAGAACAATACGCCACGCTGGGCGGGAATGGAGAAGTCAACGCATGGACTTCTACCGAGTCAGAGGTTTTAATGGTCATACCCGCCGATGGCACATTAAGCGGACTGTCGGTCAAGGCCGACAACTCTGTTGGGGCAGGAAAGAAAATGGAAATAATCGTCCGAGTGGGCGGAGATGATACTTTTGGAGTATCGCTAACTGGTACACAAACAGAAAACACATCAACTGAAAGTGTTGCTGTAACTAAGGGGCAAACTGTTTGTTTAAAGTCTAAACCAACTAGCAACCCGTCTGCTTCAAAGATGTTCGGCTCGTTGTTCTTCGAACCGATTAACGAAACAGAAACCATAGTGCTTGGTGGAACTGGCGATACCAATCTCGGATCTACTGCTAAATATTTACCTTTTGCTGGAACTGCAAACGGGCAAGCTATTGCTAGTGATGTGCAAAATGTTGTTACATGTACTCGTGGAGGACAATTTGGGGTTACTGCGAGTTGGGAGATAAAACTGCAAAATGCACCGTTAGGAACAGCGAGTAGAACTGCAACACTTTACAAAAACGACAAAATTGTGGCGACTGTTACATTCACTGGGACAGAGCAACATAAGTCAGTACCGCTTGAAGTAGTTGTTGAGGACGGGGACACTCTATATACGAGATTTTCTTCACAAGGAAATCCTAGCAATACTAAGGCTTATTGGGGGTTTGTTATTGTCCCAGATGTAACTGGAGAATATTTATTGTTCGGGTCATCACGCTCGACTTTGCCGACCGGAGGAACTGCATATGAATACAACAGAGTATCTACTGGACACACTGCTTGGACTACCTACAAAGTCGATAAGAAAATGGGAGGAGGAACGGGGGCTAAAGTAATAGGTCTAGGGATGAGACTCTCTCAATCCCCTAGTACGACCTCAGACGATAAAGCATACGAACTATACCTTGAAAATCCATCATCTGCACAAAATAAAGTTTATATCGAGGGAACTGCGGTCTATGGCAAGGCCGACCTAGACTGGAACACTGCAAATTATCAGACTTTTAATGTCCGCACACTTGGATACAACTCACCACGAGTTGCGACAGCGTGTTGGACGCTTCAAATGAGGCAAGACACCTAGTATGAAGTTAGAAAAAATGTTATAATATGTACATGGATATAGCTCATTTTCTAGTACTACAAATAGCCTGTATGTTTGCGGGAATGTTTTTTGAAGCAGAAACACACTTATTCAGTGCATTCAGGTTATGGCTGGCACTTAAACTAAAATAAATATGGCACAGCAACCGATAGACAACTGGCTGAAATCGATTATAACAGTGGTTGCGTCGTTGGCACTTTTAATGTCGCTTGGAGCGACAATACTCGGCAAAGAAAATCAGTTCGGTGGAGTATCGCTGGTTTTCAGCTCTGTGGCGGCACTGGTCTTTGGAGCTAACTTGATAAAAAGATGAAATACACATTTCCTGTCAAAGGCAGTTATAGACTAACACAAAAGTTTGCAGAAAACATACTCTCATATTCAGGCGTTAAAGGGCATACGGGAGCAGACTACGCCTGCAACGCTGGAACACCTATCTGCTCGCCAGTCGACGGAGTGGTGGCTGAGAAAAAAACAGACAAAGACGGTTACGGAAACCATCTCTGGATAATGTCGCCAATAGCACCAGCAAATGTTGACCAAGAAATACATGTTCTAGCACACTTGCAAGGTTTTGATCAGGGGCTAGAAGTAGGCTCACGGGTTGTAGCTGGGGAAGTCGTGGGATACGCTGGAACTACTGGATATAGCACTGGAGTACACTTGCACTGGGGGGCTAGAAAGTTGAGGCGATTAGATGTTGGCGAAACTGCTAAATACCTCAGGCGATACTTTGGGGTGGACTACGAGATAGTTGACTACGAAAACGGCTACAATGGACACTTTGATGTGCTTCAAGGACTAAACGATGTCAGCACAGATTTACCGCCTGTAGCCACTAGATACGGGCAAGCTGAAAGCAAAACTCGTGAGGCTGTCTGGTCTTTGACATATAACGAGGCTAAGGTACGAGAGCAAGCACTAAAGGCTGGATTTGGCGAGAGTGAATGGCCGTTGATGAAGAACGCCTTTGTGTACGGGTATTGGCCAAAAGAAACTGTGTTCAATACTGCTAGTTATGCACTTTGGGCATACAACACAAAGCCCGCATTTGACCTTGCCATGAAGACAAAAGACTACGGAAAACTGCAAGCACCTATACCTGCTATAATATCTAAATAATTTTATGAACTACACAACAATCACACAAGCACTAAAAGGACGCAAGACTTACTTAGTAGCACTATCCGCTATTGTCGGGGCTATCTCGGCATTTGCTACTGACCAGATCACCGATGTCCAAATGTTCCAATATATCCTTGATGCCATACTTGCTAGTACTATCAGAAACGGCATATCTAATCAGTAATAGGGGGGGATATACCTAAATTGCCTTTGACCACGCTTAAATCGCCAATTAGAGGGGTTATAAGCGAAATTGGAGGGTGGGGAGTATCTAGCTTTACAGAGCAATCTCAAAGCTGGACTGACCAACAAAACATCGAGAGGAGGGACGCAATCAAATTTATTTAGCTTCCAAAATCCTCATCGACTTGAAAACCGCTTGAATAGGGCGGTTTTTAGGTAATGGTAAATCGAGAACCCCTTATGCACAGTTGTTTTTATGTAATCGCAAAGTGTCTTAGATCGCCTTAAGGCAAATCTAAGACAAAAAACACCAGCTTTTCAGGTATTGACAAGAATTTTAGGTGTGATAGAATATAATCAAATCGCTTTATGTGCAGCGTACAGAAGGCATTGACTGCGCACATACGGTCGATGCCTTTTGTATTATAAAGGACGACTACGGACAAACCTGTCGAGGGCATATTGTGGTCGTAAAACGGGTACTCAATCCCAAGATATGCACGACACCACTGGGGCTACCGTTTGTACGGCTCATTGGTCAAACTCGCTTCTCATTAAAGGTGCTGTTGCGAGTATAAAACAGCGTTTGCTGTGTGTAGGACGACAGTGATTGTTTGATCAACACAAGAACCAGTACGGCTACCGCTTGAGAGTCACTACTAATTATCTGATGATAAGACGGTAGGACAAATATCCACCGTGGGCAAACCATTTGCCGGCTCAGTTGAACAGGAAAAGCTAACATAGTTATTTTAACTTCTGGGATTGACAAGCGTTTCAGAAGATATAAAATATATATACTCGGTATAGGTCGGGGTTACTAGTAGCATGAGCTAAACGCTGTGCGAAGCAGACGCTGGCCTATACTTGGTGAAGAATATCGTCAATTCTGTAGGATTGGCGGTAAGAATAAAGCTCAAGAGACTACAGACTCTTGGGTTTTATTTTTTACAAAACAAAATGATTACACAAATATGCAAATGTGGACAAATATTCACACCACCGCAAGTTATGCACAGGGGGTGCTTAGAGACGACGAAACTGAAGAAAACACCAATGAAATCGAGGCAGAAGTCGAAATAGAGTGTATTGACTGATTTTTCAAAAAAGATATAATTTATATATAAGCTGTGCATTATTCGTGAGGGATAGTGCATAAAGATAAGCCACCTATCCTCACGAGGTGGTTTTTCTTTATAAAAATAAATGCTTGTCTATGAAACAAATAAGTTGGGGGTGGTCAATACCAGACGAACTACTTGAAAGAGTAGATCTGGAAATGACCGAAAAAGTGTTGTTAGTAATATTGGGAAGATTGGGAGCATTGGAAAAACCGGTATTTCCAAGACACCAATGGTTAGCTCAAAAAATGGGCATGAGCGAAAGCGGGATACGAAAAACTATTAATAGGCTAAAAGAAAAAGGCGAAATATCATATTTGGGTAGAAAATGGAAAATTGCAAAATACATTATCACCGACCCAAAGGGACACTCATCACCGTCCCAAAGGGGCGGTGACTCACCGACCCAAAGGGACGCCCACAAGAAAGAAATACAAAGTAAAGATATACAAATAAATATTATTAGCAACGCAAGCGTTGCGGAAGTTGAGCAAATAAGCGAAAAAGCTAATATAAACAAGGCGATAGAGGCTTTTAAGGAAGTAAACCCTAGCTATAAACGCATATTTAGTAACAAAACAGAGAGAGCGTCGCTGGAGAGACTGCTAAACGAGGGGGAAGAAAGGTTTTATGCGATAATGAAAGCAGTCGTCTGGTCGCACGGCAAGATGTATGCTCCGATTATCACGACACCTTATCAACTAGAGAAGAAAATGGGCGAACTGCAAGCGTTTATTCAAAGGCAACAACAAGCCAAAGTTAATATCTTGGAAGTATGAACGAAATCACAGACAAGACATATTGTCTTGAAACCATAAGCAAAAAGCAAATTTATATTAACAAAGAGCAGGCGGACAAAATAAAGCAGACACTACTAACAGGGAACACTAAATATATAACAGTTGAGGGGCAATTTCTGAGCGTCGGTACGATAGACGGGATATACGAGGCCGAGTATGCACAAAGAGTTGAAAAAAAGAGGCTTGGAGAGTGGGAGTGTAGTTTTGGCCAGTGGCACAGCAAAGGTCAGGAATGTGGCCACGCACTAGCTAAACGATATGATTAAAAATCAAGTCGCACATATCTTGGAGACTATACCCAAGACACGCAACAACGACAAGTCGCTGATACTAAACTTGTGGTACAGATACTACCCCCAGAACTTCACCACCATAGAGGGGCAATATTACATAAAAGCTGAGAGTGTTCACGACATGCCTAGCCCTGAGAGTATAAGAAGAACACGGCAGGCTTTTCAAGAGGCTGGACAATATCAGTCAGACGAGCAAATCGCCAAGCACCGCAAAGACAAAGAAGATATGATAAAAAAGGCTATCGTGACAGATAGCGACACTGCTATAAAACAGATAGAAAGTTATGCACAGGCGAGTTTGATTAAGACAGAAGACACTAAAAAGCCAACAAATACGAGGGATTTTATGCAATATTAGTATTGACAAATATCTTTAGTGATATATAATAAGTATATAAACAATTTATTAACTAATAAAAAATATGCAAATACGAGATTGTGTGCAAGGTAGCCCAGAATGGCACGAAGCCAGACGGGCAATGATAACAGGAACGAAGATGGACGATGTAATGGGGACAGAGTGGTCAAAGCTAATGCTTGCTTGTGAGCTGATAGCAGAAGAAGCCACTGAAGAAACCAAACAAGGACGAGTAACGCAGGAAATGGCACGAGGCACAGAGAAAGAAGTGGAGGCTAGGGAATATTTTGAAACTAAGACGGGCAAGAAAGTGGAGGAGATCGGATTTTGCGTCAGTGACTCAAACCCGCTACTAGGAATATCAGGTGACGGTTGGATAAAGAACGGCGACCACTACACCGAAGCAGTAGAGATAAAAGCACCAGACAGCAAGAACGCAGTATTTTACAAATTAGAGAGCATTTTTGGAGCAGACGAACTAGGGCTTGGTAGCTGGTCAAAGCCAACCAAAGCAGAGCCAGAGCCGATATTCAAGCCGTCAGCCAAAGCACCTTTTGCAGGAATACCGATACAGTACAAGTGGCAAGTAGTAACTTACTTCTTGGTCAACGAAAAACTAGAACGATTGCACTTTGTGGTTTACGACGACAGGTTCGCAACAGAAGATAACCGAATGACAGTGATTACGCTAGAGAGAGACAACAAGGAGCTGGTCGAGGCGATCAAAGAAGCAGAGCAAGGATTGGTAGAATTTATACAGTTTTGGAAGAAACTTAGAAACAAGATAATCAAATAATTATGGACAAACTAGATTTAGCACTAAAGGACTTGTTAAAAACAGTGACAGGATTCAGGATAGAAGCAGAACAGCAATACAATCAGATAATTAACAAAAAAAAGAAAGTATACGCCACCATAGACATCTCAGACTTTACTGTTCTACAGATCGAAGAAATGGCACGAGAGGGGATTATTAAAGAAATTAAATATAATTAAATATATGGAAAATATGCCAAAAACACTAGCAACCAAGTTGCTAAAAATACAAATGGAGTTGAAACCCTTGGTCAAGGGAAATGAAAACCCATTCTTCAAAAGCAAGTACGCTGACATTAACGACATTCTTGCGCTGGTCAAGCCATTGCTTAGTAAAAACGGCGTGGTGCTCTTGCAACCAATCACCAGCGATAATGTAAATAACTACCTAAACACAAAGCTGATAGACACAGAGTCGCTGGAAACAGAAAACTATTCAATGATAATACCAGCCAATCCTGACACACAGAAGTTTGGTGCGAGCATTACTTACCTCAGACGATTTGCACTGCAGTCACTGTTCGCACTAGAAGCAGAGGATGATGACGGCAACACCGCAACAGGGAAAAAGGTCGGAGTAAAGCCGTCGGTAAGCGAGGCAATGCAACCATTCTAGTATGAAAACAATATTCATAGACGGACTTCGTGTCTATTCGAGAAAACTAGGAGCCCCTGACTATGTGTTAGGGTCACTAGTCGCCGAAGTAGACACACTAACGAAGTTTCTCAAAGCTAATGCTGACGAAAAGGGAGTTGTACGCATTGACATATTGAGAGCCAAGTCTGGGAGGTCGTATCTGAAATTGAATACATGGAAACCAACGAAGACAAAGAACGAAACACCTATAGAGCAGACGGCATCGCTAGATGATATACCGTTTTAATATGACCACACAACTAGCACTGCTAATAGTCGCTATCACAATACTGACACAGACTGGGGTTATGATAGCTCATGGCTTCCTAGCACAAGAAGAAGTAACTCAACCAATAGTAACTATTGAGCCGAGATACACAGTAGAACTAGCCGAAGTAACGGCTTACACGAAGCACGAAACTTGCCCAGACAGTGAATGTGTGACAGCAAGTGGGACAAACCCAGAAGCAAGCAGAACAGTAGCCTGCCCTCGCAAGATAGAACTAGGCACAAAGGTCGAGATAGACGGTAAGATTTATGTCTGTGAGGACAGGACAGCTCAATCGGTGGACGGCAGATATGACATATACTATGGAGATGATCGACAAGCGTGGTTGTTGGCTAAGGAGTACGGAGTACAAAAACACTTAATTAAAATATATAAGTAATAAAGTAAATAGTATGGAAGAAGAAATACCTAAATGCAAAGATTGTAGTCAACCAATGTTTGAAGTAGGTGGAATAAATAAACCAGTAGAAATAGGTGAATACAGAAAACAAGAGAACTCTGAAATGAGTATTTGGCACCAAACTGGAATAAGGGACACAAAACTTTATCAATGCCCCGAACATAAAACAGTAGCAGTTTTTTAATCACTAACTATCGAGGACAAAGAAATAATAAAGAAAGCGTTAAACACTTAATTAAAATATATAAATAATAATTATATGGACAGCAAGAATAACTCAGGCGACTGCAACTCAGGCGACTGCAACTCAGGCAACTGGAACTCAGGCTACAGGAACTCAGGCAACTGGAACTCAGGCTACAGGAACTCAGGCAACTGCAACTCAGGCAACTGGAACTCAGGCTACTGGAACTCAGGCTACTGGAACACAGGCGACTGCAACTCAGGCGACTGCAACTCAGGCACCTGGAACTCAGGCAAATGGAACTAAGGC
>JACCDR011110651.1_pt1 | contig 35918 bp, 29 predicted proteins | sample 7446431 | NCBI WGS metagenome assembly JACCDR01 (sample SAMN15323443, study PRJNA562643) | freshwater metagenome | isolation source: river surface water | place: USA:Blue River Watershed | collected 2017-08-17 | reverse complement strand
TGGGCTTGACTTTCGGGGGCGGCGCTGCGGGGGTTTTGGCGGGGGGCGCCTGGCGTTCAAGCTTGCGCAAGGCCGCCGTCAACACCTTGAGGGACACCTTGTACTCTGCCTGCAGTTTCTCATCCAATCGGCTATCGGCAAGCGATTTGCTCAGCCAAGCGCAGCGCTTGGCGAGAGTGTCTTGCACTAATTTATGTTCCAGTGAATCAAACATGCCCTATTCCTATGAGATCTGCACGCTTGGTCATCATGACTGGCACCCCGAACCATCCTGGGTTATTTCGATGAATCGTTTTTAGATTCGGTTCATCTTAGCTATCCCAATCACTCAGGATGCTTGCTCATTTCCGTGTCTGCCACCGCAGACGACAAGGCTTTTTGCATATAGGCGTAATAATCATCGCTTAAACTACGGCTGGGGTCACGGCGATCGCGACTCTTGCGGCGCTTACGGTGGAAGAGATCAAGATCCATGTTTTTACACGGGTCCAACTCCTCACGGCGATCCGAACCCTTGCGACGATCAATAAAAAAAATGGGATGATGCATAACCACCTCTCGCTGACGAATACCTCCAACTTTAGCGCCTTCACTTTAAAATACCAGCCCCAAATGCAGCTATTGGGCGACCGGCAGCGCAGCGCCTATGAGTTGCGACCCTGTTGGCTTGTCGCAAACCACTCACCTAACCGCTGGACTACCCAGTCTCGCCCGTTGCCGATGCCATGGGCAGGCGGCGCGGCGGCAGTTGCCATCGCCTTCAGGATAGCGGCCACTGTCAGTTGGCTAGCCGAAATCAGCCCTTGCTTGGCCAGGGCGGCCACGCGAGGCGGCTGATCCTTTGCCACTGCAACGCCCACCGTGGTCACGTTTAACGCTACTGCCTGCGCCAGCATGTCACCGCCACCCAAAACGGCTAAGCGCGAGGCGCTGAGCAAGCCCATTAACTGAGCATTGCCCAAGGACGGATAACAGCGAAGACCCGGATAGTCAGGATAGGCTCCTCGGTAGTTAGGGCCTAATAACAGATGGCAGAGCTCACCCGTTTTTTCGTACCAGGCTTTTGCCGCCAACGCCATGACCTCAGCAGGCACCACACCTTGCCAAGCATGCCCTCCACCGCCGGCTGCAAAAAACACATAGGGCTTTTCAAGGCTCGTCGCCAAAGTGTGATCCGGTGGAGTAAAGACTGGGCCTATCACAACCGGCGGCGGCTTGTTAAAGGCGGCTAAGGTCAACTTTTGCCACAGGCTGATTTCAGCATCCACCCCCGGCAATTGGGTTATCCAATGCTCATCAATCACAGGTAAGCGATTCCAGGCAAAGGCCTTATCCCGCTTTTTTTTATGCTGGCTGATAAAAACGACACGGGCACCGACGGATTTTGCCGCACGGTATTGGGCCGCACGACCCGAACAATCAAAAATGGCAATATCCGGACGAAGGCGTTCGATATAGCCGATAACCTCCGACGTCGATTGCGTGGGTGACGCTTGGCAACCCCAAGCGGGATAGGGACACTCACTAAAATAGGGCGCATGTCTATTTAACACAAAATCAATGGCCGCATCAGGCCAAATGGCATGAATGGCCTCGGCCATAATCCGTGACCGCATATATTCGCCAATGCCTTGAGGCCCGGAAACCGGTAAAAACAGGATTTTCATGCTTCTCATGTTTCGCTCAACTCACACATCACGGGGGCCGCGTCAGCCACCGCCTTAACCCCCAATACCCTGAGATACCGCGCCAAAACCTTAGCTGGCGCCATCTCAGCCAAAACCGGCACCTCGCCCACCCTGTAGGGCCTATCCCATAAATCTCGCAAGGCGTGTGTGAGTTGTTCCAAGTCATCTAGCGGCACCAGCCATTTCGCTAAATCCCCCGTTAATAGCTCACTGGGCCCATAATGGCAGTTGGTGCTGACCACGGGTACCGACAGCGCCAGAGCTTCTGCCAGCACCATACCAAAGCCTTCAAAATCCGATGTCAGTACCAAACCTCTTGCCGATTGAATCCACGGATAGGGATTTTGTTTAAAGCCCGGCAGCAGAACGCGGCTCTGAACTCCGTATTGTTTAGCGAGTTTGTACGCCTTACTGATATTGCGCGTCAGGCAAACCAGTTTCACCTCCTGGGGTAGGCAAGCGAGCGCCGCAAATAACCTGTCCAAGCGCTTTTGCCTCGCCACACGGCCTACAAAAATCAAATAAGGTGATGATGGGATCTCAGCATCCGCAAGCCGCGCCAGCTGTTGCAATGCCACTGAGTCGAGCGGATTGTAAATCACGTCGACCGATTGGGGCTTCACGCGCGATATTGACTGCAAGCCCAGCGCAACCCCTGCGGATACGGCAATGACCTTTTTGCCGGTTAAAGCCGTTAGTGATTGGTAGTGGTGCCAATACTTGAGCGGATGCCAATACCTAAATCGCACAGATTGCGAGGGGTCATTGTGCAAAACATAGACAGCGTTGCGTAAATTCAGGGTCGCCATCACACGATGTGATCGGTCTAAATTGATGATAAACCCATCAAATAGGCCCTTTTCCAACTGTAACCGGTCCAGCCAGTCTGTCAGGCGCGCTCGACGATTCCACAGCCCCTCAACCGGCATCAGGCGCCACTCTACCCCCGGCGGAAGCGCATAATCGACACGCGGCTTCAGCAACAAGAGCGTACAGGCATGCCCCAGCGCCACCAACCGCTCGGCCAGCACTAGCATTACCTTTTCAGCACCACCGCCGGCAAGGCTGTCTAAAATAATCGCAAAACCCAAATGAGATCTTTGCATTTTCTAGATTATCCACTCCAAACTGACTACAATACTTAAAAAATTCGGATTACACCCAAATTCAAAAATGCGCTCCTCACTCGTATCAATCATAGTCCCCTGCTACAATTATGGTCATTTCCTACAAGAAACACTTGACTCAATTTATGCTCAAAGTCATGAAAAAATCGAAATCATTGTTGTAAATGATGGCTCTAACGACAACACAAGCTCAGTCATGGAAGCCAACAAAAATCGTATCAGGCAAGTCCACCAGAATAACATGGGGCTCTCAGAAGCAAGAAACTCTGCTATAAAAGAGGCAAAGGGTGATTATTTGATTTTTTTGGATTCTGACGACCTGCTGACAAAAAATCATTTAAAAAAATCGGTTGAATATCTAGACGCCAACCCATCATGCCCCGGTACAGTCTGCCACAACATACAATTTGGCTTATCGCATTCAGGGAAAGCATCAATCAAGAACGAATGGCCTCTTCCAAAAAATCCAAAAAACTTAGAGGCCATCTTCTGCTTTAGAAATATTGCACCACCTCATGCTTACACTATTAGAAGAGAGCTAGCATCAATAACAGGTACATTCGATCCCGCCATGAAGGCCTGCGAAGATTATGACTATTGGTTTAGATATTTTTCTCAGCACGGAGCTCCGAGCATTATCGATTCAACCGTCATGTACCGCCAGCATTCACACAGCATGTCAAAAAAATATGATCGCCAATTTTACTTCGATCATGTAATGAGTGAAAAAATATTCGCTCGAATCACTGACAACTCTACACACATTTTCGGACACCAAAAAGAAACCGAACTAAAATGCAAGCTACTGTACTCCAACCTCGCTTCAAGCATAAAGAATATGCGCAACAATATCAGAATAAATCAGCCTAACATTGCAGACAAGTGCGAACACCTAGCAGAAAAAATAAGCAGTGAACTGTTTCAGGTTGAGTTTGAAAAAAACGAGCTTTTTACACTAATAATAAAAAAATGCACTAAGAGGTATAACCCCAATATACACAAAAAAATCCCGAACACGCTATTTTCACGAGACAAAAAAAATCAGGATCACGACTTAAGCTCAATAAAAAAGCTAATGATTGAAATTAAATTTCAATTAAAAAAAATTCGCTATCTATTAGACTCCGCCTAGAGTGCACTTTCGCTCCGATAACTTTCGTATAAAGCGTCCCACCTTGCGAGAAATAAAACCCCCGCCCCACAAGACAGAAACCACGCCGCCATAAACATAAGTCGCTTTCCCAATATTTTGGGCATCAACCACTAGATCAGGGTGTTTTTGCGACAAAGCATCCCAGTCATTACTCGGGTTCATATCAGGATTTTTTATATATAATTCACCCCCAACTGGCCGCGTATGCCTGACTGGTGTGGCATCCAGCACCGCTATCGCATTGTAACGATCATTCTGAACCATCTTGCACCACATAAAATCCAGGCCCCATCCAGATTTACTCTCAATAAAAGTGTGCCTCAACAAACCAAGAGCTTCCTGCGAAAAAATTGGGGCCATCACTTCAATAAAGTTCACGTATCTCAATATTGTTGATTTATTTTGGAGCAAGCTTCCCCAAGAGTAATAAGAATCTAAAGTTAATGCCGGCTGCGCAAGCTTTAACTTCATTGATCTAAAAAGACAAAACATATCGTTTATTACATCTGTATCAGCAAGCAGGTCATCATCCGGCATCCAAACTGCCTTATAACCACTTATTAGCGACCACTCCCTCTCAATCAAATCTGCAATAACAGGCCACTTCCCCCCTTTTTTTTGCTCATAATAAGTAGAATCCTCTCTATACCTTCCATCTACATCACCAAAATAGCTCAAATAAATATCAAAATCAGGATTCCCGGAAAGCCAACTAGGATGCAAACTTTTATCACCCACTCTCACTATAACTAAACAATTCTTCATAACAGACCATTACACAATTAAACGTTATCTCGATATAAAATACGCCTTCTCAGTCAGCTCATGATATTTTTGAGCCTCCTGAAGAAACGCATTATAGTGCTGATAAACCCGCGCAAAATCGGCGTCCGTTGCCGAGATATCCTGGTATACGTCGCGACTGGCTTTGGCGAACGCCGCCAAGACCTCAGGAGGGTAAGGTAATACGTTCACCTGATATTTTGTCTGTAGCTCCTGTAAAGCCGTATTATTTCGCGCAGTATATTCGTCCAGCATATCTTGATTTACTGCGCGGGCGGCGACTTCGATAATTTTTTGCAAATCCAGCGGCAAACTTTCATACGCGGCTTTATTGACAGTAAATTCCAATGTGGGCCCGGGCTCTTGCCAACCGGGGTAATAATAATACTTGGCAATTTGATGAAATCCAAATGCCAAATCATTGTAGGGTCCAACCCACTCGGTGGCATCAATGAGGCCCGATTGCAACGCCTGATATAAGTCACCACCTGGAATGTTCACTGAGGTGCCACCCGCCCGACTGAAGACATCGCCCCCAATACCCGGGATGCGCATTTTCAAACCTTTAATATCGTCAACACTCTGAATGGGGCGATTAAACCAGCCCCCCATTTGCACACCCGTATTGCCGCCGGCGAAGGGAATCAAATTAAACGGCGCATAGAGTTCGCGCCAAAGCGCTAAGCCACCGCCATAATGCAGCCACCCGTTCATTTCTTGCGCGTTCATGCCAAATGGCACGGATGTAAAAAAGACGGCCGCCGGAATTTTACCGCGCCAATAATAGGCGGAACTGTGCCCCATCTCAGCACTACCGCTCGATACAGCGCCAAAAACCCCCATAGGGGGCACCAACTGATTAGCGCCGTAAACGGTAATTTTTAAGCGGCCTGCGCTCATGGCATCCACTAGCGCCGAAAAATTTTCAGGCGCCTGACCTAAACCGGGAAAATTTTTGGGCCAACTGGTAACCAGTTTCCAATGATAGGCAGCCGCCACTTGCGGTGCGTGAAGCCTTTCAGGTGCAAGCGGCTGATTGCTAGAGTGAGCAGCTGGCGCAGAAAGCGCTGACTGGTCGGCGCTTTCCTGATGGGCTCCCGTTTGACTCAGGTGCTCATGGCGGGCAATTAATTGTGCGCGCACCAGTAAGGCCATCAACACCACGATGATCAACAGTAATACCACTATCACCAGGGGCATCCAATAAGAGGTTCGATAGGTCGTTGACATGGGCTTTCTCGTTTTAGGTTATCGATTTAGGGGGCGGGGCCATCGGTTTCAAATCGGCATTAATTTCGCGTATTGCACCATTAGCCATTTAGCACCCAGGTCGCTAAAAGCTACGTGCACACGGGCACCCGCCCCCTGCCCTTCCGCCTGTAAAATCACCCCCTCACCAAATTTGGCGTGCGCAACGCGCTGACCAACGCGCAAACCCGAGTCGCCAACACTCTCTTTCGAAACCTGTACGGAATGAGAGGCCCATTGTGCAGGGCGAACAATGGTCGATTTAATGCGAACATCCTGCAAGCACTCACCCGGAATTTCTCGCACAAAACGCGATAGGGGATTTTGGCTTTCACTACCGTAAAGCCTGCGAACCTCGGCGTGCGTCAACACCAGTTTTTCACGAGCACGGGTGATGCCCACGTAACATAAGCGGCGTTCCTCCTCCAAACCGGAGGGGGTGTCCGAGGACATCTTATGCGGAAATAAATTCTCTTCCATGCCCACCATAAAAACCAATGGAAACTCTAACCCCTTGGCGCTGTGTAGCGTCATTAAATGCACGGCATCCTGGCCCACATCCGCCTGCTGATCGCCCGCATCCAGAGTGGCCTGACTGACAAAAGCCGCCAGAGGTGACAGATCGGCGTCCTCGGCCTGAAATTCCCGGCAGGCATTCACAAGCTCACGCAGGTTATCCACACGCGCCTGGCCACGCTCGCCTTTTTCACTGGCGTGATAGGTCATGAGCCCGGATAAATCGATCACGCTATCGACAAGCTGCGGCAAGTCTTGCTCGTAAGCACCGGCCTCAAGCCGATCCAGTAAATTCAAAAATCCGGATAATGCAGAAGACGCTCTTGCCGCCAAACCCTGAGTCAATAGCGTTCGGCTGGCGTGATATAAACTCGTACGACTGTCGCGGGCACAGGTGCGCAGCGCCTCCAGCGTTTTTTCACCCAGCGCGCGCGGCGGTACATTCATCACGCGCTCAAAGGCCGTATCGTCATGGCGATTTAAAATCAACCGCAGATAAGCCAACGCATTTTTAATTTCCAAGCGATCATAAAAGCGCTGGCCGCCATAAATACGGTAGGCAATTCCCTCACGCAATAGGGCTTCTTCGATAGTTCGCGACTGCGCATTGGAGCGATATAAAACCGCCACCGAGGCGAGATCGCGCGCCGATTGCCGCCAAATACCAATACGTTCGGCCAAAAAACGCGCTTCATCCTGCTCATTGAAGGCGCTGTATAGATCAATTTTGTCGCCGCCTTGCGCGTCCGTCCATAAGGATTTACCCATGCGAGATTGGTTTTTGGCGATGACGGCATTGGCCGCTGCCAAAATGGTCGCGCTAGAGCGATAATTTTGCTCAAGACGCACGCACTGGGTGCCCGGAAAATCGCGTTCGAACTGTTGAATATTTTCGATTTTAGCGCCGCGCCAGCCATAAATGGACTGATCATCATCGCCAACGGCTGTCACCCAACAGGACTCGCCCGCGAGCTTTCGCAACCACGCATATTGGACGGCATTGGTATCTTGAAACTCATCGACTAACACAAACGCAAAACGCGTTTGGTAATGCTGCAAAAGCGCCGGATTGTTTTGCCACAGCTCGTGCGAACGCAGCAATAATTCAGCAAAATCGACCAGCCCAGCCTGCTGACAAATTTGCTCATAGGCGGTGTAAATGCTGGCATAGGTACGGCTGTAGGGATCAGAGGCTGGCGGCAGCTGGGCCGCGCGCAGACCTTCATCTTTTTGTTGATTAATAAAATGCTGCGCTTGGCGCTCGGGCCAGCGTTTTTCGTCAATCTGCAAGGACGCATAAACACGCTTGACCAGGCGTAACTGATCGTCGCTATCGAGAATTTGAAAATTCTGCGGCAATTGGGCCTCTTGCCAATGCATGCTCAAGAGCCGGTGCGCAATGCTGTGAAATGTGCCAAGCCATGGCATAAATCCAGCGTTCATCGCCGAGGTTGCGAGGGTTGCGTTCAAGCGCTCTTTCATTTCCCGCGCCGCTTTATTGGTAAAGGTCACCGCCAGAATTTGCTGGCCCGGCACCCCCAAAACCCCCATTAAATACGCAATGCGATGCACCAAAACCCGAGTTTTACCACTGCCGGCACCCGCCAAAATCAACTGGTGACAGGGCGGCGCACAAACGGCATCGCGTTGGGGCGCATTCAGCGCATCCAGTAACGGCGAAAAATCCACATCAAGCCTCTCGACGGGTATCGAACAAGTCGGCGCTAGGCCTCGGAATAATACGTGCCGGCACACCCACCGCAGTGGCGCCTGCCGGCACATCGTCTAACACAACCGCATTGGCGCCCACTTTAGAATGAGCACCAAGGGTCACAGGCGCGATGATTTTGGCCCCTGCACCGAGATCCACATGCCCCACCAATACAACACCGGCGGTCAAGGTGACTTGCTGCAGGATCAAACAATTGGGGCCTATTTTGGCCTCGGGATGAATCACAATGCCTTGGGGATGCGGCATCAATAAACCACCACCCAGCTGGCCATTTAACGGAATATCGCAACCACAGACCATTTGCCAAAAACGGTAGCGCAGCACCGCCATTCCCCGACACACATAAGCCCACAGATTAGGCCGCAGACTATGGCGCTGATAGCTGCGGATAGCCGCTAACAACTTGACTGACGGTTGCCAAAAAGCGGTAACCGCTTCGCGCGACCAATCTGGCTCTAGAGCTGAGACAAAACGGGAGGCGTCAGTGGTGGAATGATCAGTGAGCACGTCTTTTTTCATCCAGATTTCATCCAGAGTCTGCACGTCAGCATCCGTCGTCGCCGTGGAGCGTCAACACCAATCGGCGGGCTCCGCCCTGATTGCGGTGCTCACACAAGTAAATTCCTTGCCAAGTTCCCAATCGCAAGCGACCCGTCTCGATCGGGATACTGACGCTAGCGCCCAACAAGCTGGCCTTAATATGCGCGGGCATGTCGTCGCTGCCTTCATCGTTGTGTGCAAAATAGGGCGCGTTTTCAGGCACTAAACGGTTGAAAAAGGCTTCAAAATCCGTGCGGACGCTGGGATCAGCATTTTCATTGAGCGTGAGCGATGCCGAGCTGTGCAATAAATGCACATGTAAAAGTCCCACACGACAAGCTGCAAGCTCAGGCAAAGCCGACACCACCGATGGTGTAATCAGATGAAACCCTCGACCATACGGCTTTAACGTCATCTCTTTTTGAATCCACATATTCCAGCGCCCCGCCACTTAGTGGCCGCATTATGCCTAGATGCCGCATTGGGCTCCAGTCACTTAACGCGAGCCCAGGGTTCCACCTTAGGTGTACCGGCTCGGGATTCTGGCCTGGGCGCGCCGGCCAGAGCCCAGCATCACCCCGACCCAGCGGGTTTCATCAAAGGATTCAAGCGCGATCTTGACCGTCATGGTCAGAGGAACCGACAAAAACATGCCAATCGTACCCAGTGCCCACCCCCAAAATACTAAGGACAAAAACACCACCAGCGCGGATAAATCCAACCCTTTACCCATGAGCCTTGGGGTCAGCACATTATCGAGCAGCACATTGATCAGGCTGAAACCGGCCACCACCATCAGCGCCTCTGGCCAGCCGAGCTGCACCAATGCCAAGAGTACGGGTGGCACCCCAGCCAAAAAGGAGCCAAACGTCGGGATATAGTTAAACAAAAACGCCAAGAGCCCCCAGAGCACCGGATAATCGACCCCAATGATCCAAAGCCAAAGCGTGACCAATAAACCCGTTGCCAGGCTAATTAGGGTTTTAATGGCCATGTAACGGTTGATGGCACTTTTGAATTGATTTAACGCGCGCAAGGTCGCCGCCGGTTGGCGGCTTGCCAATTGAATTTTGTCACTGAAGCCGACTTCCTCGGCCAGGATGAACACCACAGTCAATAGAATGAGAAAAACATTGGTCATGACATTACCGAGGTTCGCCAGTGCATTGCCGGCAAACCCCAGAATGGCCGACGGGTCAAAACTGTCACGCAACTGAGCGGCATCCAGCGCCAATCCGCGCGCATTCAGCTGCGCGAGCGTGGTTAACATCAGCTGCGACAAACGGCTTTGGTACTGGGGTAAATCCTGACGAAAGTCCTGTATAGCAGCGCCCACCACCGAGCCCACCAGCAGGCTCACGCCCAGAACAATCAGCATAATCAAGGCAATCGCCAAACCGTTGGGCAAGCCTCGCGCTTTTAACCAGGATAAAGGCGGCGAACAAAGCACCGCAATAAACAGCGACAACAAAAAAGGCACCAGCAGGGCTTCTGCCGCTTTCATGCCAGCCACCATAATGACAAAACAGGCTGTGCCAACAAAAAACCGGCCCACAGGAGAGGAGGTAGTCATAACGATCAGCTTCCGTGAATAAAAAGAGAGAACACCACTTAAACCCCCGGAACATCGCCCCAGAGTAGTTTGTGCAACTGCATTTGAAACCGCACAGGCAGACGATCGGCCAGAATCCAATCGGCCAGGTCACGGGGATTAATCGCCCCATAAACCGGGGAAAACAACACCTCACTCACCCGCGCGGCCAGATCATATTCGTGGACTTTAAACAGCGCCCACTGATAATCCTCGCGCGATCCTATGACAAATTTCACCTGGTCCTTGGGGCCTAGTAGCGGGATGTTCTCGTAGCGATTTTTGCTGACTTCGCCGGAACCCGGTGTTTTGAGATCCATCACTCGGCTCACGCGCTCATCCACATCGCTGATATCCAGCGCGCCACTGGTTTCCAGGCTGACGCGATAACCGGCATCGCACAGCGCGCGAAGCAAGGGCCAAGCGGCTTTTTGAGCCAGCGGCTCGCCCCCGGTCACACAGACATACCGCGGCTGATAAGCTGCCACCTGTGCCAGCACCGCCACCTGACTCAGGCGTTCGCCGCCGTAAAAGGCGTATTCCGAGTCACAATAGCCGCAGCGTAACGGGCAGCCGGTCAGGCGAACGAACACAGTCGGGCAGCCCACCGAAGCTGCTTCACCCTGCAAAGAATAAAAAATCTCCGTGATGCGAAGGCTTTCGTCTGCCATGATTTGGCTACCCACCCCAAAAAAGGCGCCATTCTACCCGCAAGCGCAGCCCAGCGCGATTCGGCGCCAAGATCAGAGGAGAATGACTATGCAAACACCCCCAACCGAACGCGGTATTCGACGGTTTTGGCGGCCCGGCCTTGTTGCCGCCTGGCTTGGAGCTCTCTGCCCCCTGGCGCAGGCAGACCCTCTTGTTTGGCGGGTGACGCACGGTAAAAATACCCTTTATCTCGGCGGCAGCATTCACATGCTTCGCCCTAGCGACTACCCGCTTAACAGCGCCTACGATCAGAGCTATGCCCAAAGCGCCCGCGTCCTGTTTGAAACGGACATAGCCGCCACACAGAGCCCCGAGTTTCAACAACAGCTGATGGCCGCCATGGCACTGCCGGCCGGTCAGAGTTTGCAAACCCTGCTAAAACCTGCCACCTATGCCCGTTTGAGTGCCGCGACTGAAGCGCGTGGACTCCCGATGATGCTGTTTGACGGCTTCAAACCCGCCATGCTCATTCTGACATTGACCATTCTCGAGCTGCAAAAATTGGGCATCACGAGCGAATCCGGCGTGGAAGCTCACTACAGCCAAAGGGCCACGCAAGATGGCAAACCGCAAGGGGCTCTGGAATCGGTTGCGGAGCAAATCGCCTTTTTAAGCGAGATGGGCTCAGGCTATGAGGACCGTTTTGTTGAATTATCCCTCGCAGATCTCGACAAAATTCAGCCCGAAATCAACCAGATGATCAGCGCCTGGAAAAACGGCGACAGCCAACAGTTGAGCAACCAACTGCTTGCGCGCTACCAAAAAGAGGTGCCAGCGCTCTATCAGCGTTTAATTGTGCAGCGCAATCTCAACTGGCTTAAGCCGCTACGCCTGCTGTTGAGCACCGCCGAAACCGAATGGGTGCTCGTCGGCTCAGCTCACCTGCTGGGGCAAGATGGCCTGCCCAATTTATTGGCTGCACAAGGCTACACCGTGGAGCGGTTGCAAAGCACACCCGCCGCAACGGCTCCCAAAACGCCAAAAACCCCAGACGCTGCCCCTCCCGATGTTGTTCACAAAGACGTTGTTCACAAAGACGTTATTCGCAAAGACCTAGAAGCGCCCGACAAACCGCGCCAACCTGAGTAACTAACGGCAAACACAGGCTTGTCTTCCCAAACGACTGGCGACTTGTGTTTGGGCGCCATGATGCAGGCATTAAGCCTGCATCAACCAGGATTCCATGTCCTCGTCTTGCCATTTGGCAATCCACTCAAAGCCCTCTTCCACAACCTTTAAATAGACATCGATAATTTCGGTAGCCAATTTAAACAGCTGGTGAGCGCTACTGGTGATGTCACCACCGGCCAGCACGTCGCGCTCGATGGTATTCACTAAAAACATCAACTTCAGTTCATAGGTCTTAATGAAGCTCAAGGAGGTGAGGCGAGCTTCCAATAAACCGTGCAGGCGCTCGGCTTGCTGGCGAACCTTTTCGTGCTGGGCGCGAACACATTGCAAGGCGAAGCGCAGCTTGCGATCCAAAAAGTATTCGCAAGTCCCTCGCGCCGCCGCATAGGTCGACAAGCCACGCATGCGCGCCATTTGCTCCACCATATCGGGCAGCTGCTTGGTGATGAAATTCAACAATTCATGCTGTTTAAAGGTCTGCTGAGGTGCGTGATGCGCTAGCGCCTCCGCCATGGCGGGCGCCACCAGCCAAGACACTGGCCGCTCGATGGACTTGGCTAAAGCGCCAATCATGCCGTGCAATTGCTCAATAAAATGCGAATGCAGTTCGAAGTTATCGATCACGGCGTCCTGTTGCCAATCGGCGCAGATGGTTTGCCAGGCATTGTGTAAATTGCCTTGATCGCGCTCACTCAGGAGATCACCACTGACCTGTGCAAAGGCCTCAAGCGTCGCCAGGCGCCGTGCCACCTCACGCTGCAAGAGCGCAAACTCCTCCGCAAACGCGAGGTTACCCGCCAAAAGCGCCATCACCATACCCCGATGTCGCTGCACCGCTTTGGCCAAGGCGTGCAACTGGCGCAATAACACTATGGCATCATGGTGACGGCGGTAGTGCACACAAAAAGCCCCCGCATAAGCCGAACCCGACTCACCATCTTGGTGCAATTCTGCGGGATTTGCGTGCGTTATTGGCGCATCATCGCGCGGCGCGTCTAAATAGGCGGACATAAAAAGAACTCTACACAGAGGCAAGCCTCATCACGAGGCATGACGGTAACAAGACCACTCTGCTTAGCAACTATCACGCCAGCGATGGGTGCCGTCGCATTAGGCTCGATAACGGGTAGGATCCAAGACTCCTGCCTCCTCAAAGCCCTTCCGGCGCAGGCGGCAGGCATCGCAGACACCACAGGCAGCACCGTCCGCGTCGGCTTGGTAACAGGAGACAGTCGCAGAATAATCAACCCCCAGACGCAGGCCCTCGCGGATAATCTCGGCCTTGGTTAACTGTAACAGCGGAGCCTTGATGCGAATCGATTGCCCCTCCACAGCCACCTTAGTGGCCAAGTTGGCCAGCGTCTGAAAAGCGTCGATAAACGCCGGGCGGCAATCGGGATAACCCGAGTAATCCACTGCATTGACGCCTATCCAAATAGCCTCAGCACCCATCACCTCTGCCCAGCCCAAGGCAATACTCAAAAACACCGTATTGCGCGCAGGGACATAAGTCGCAGGAATACCCTCTGGCGCATCAGTGGGGACAGCGATGCGCTCATCGGTTAAGGCTGAGCCGCCAATGGTGCGCAAATCCAAGGCAACCACCTTGTGGCTCTCAGCACCAAGCGCTATGGCCGTCTTGTGTGCAGCGACCAGCTCAGCTTGGTGGCGCTGCCCATAATCAAAACTCAAGGCGTAACAGGCATAGCCTTCTGCCTTGGCCATAGCCAGTACTGTGGTGGAGTCGAGCCCACCTGACACCAACACAACAGCTTTTTTAGACGGCATAGGGGTTTTAGACGGTCTAGGGGTACTCATAAGGGCGCCTTTAACAAAGTTGACAGCAGGTTCTACAGCATCGGCTCTGTCACGCGGGTATGGATGAGGCCACTACTCAGCCTGCGAAGGTCAGCCTGCGAAGACGGATTTCAGGGCGGCACCCGGGTCAGGCGCGCGCATAAAAGCCTCGCCCACTAAAAAGCCATAAACCCCGGCCGCTTGCATCGTTTTCACGTCATCGGCTGAAAAAATACCGCTCTCGGTGATGACCTGCCGACCGGCTGGTATGGCGTCTAACAGCGACAAAGTCGTGTCGAGGCTCACCTCAAATGTGTGCAAATTGCGATTATTGATGCCAATTAAGGGATTATCGAGCAGCAGCGCCTGTTCCAGTTCTTGGCGATCATGGACCTCAATCAACACATCCAACCCGATATCCTGCGCCTGCTGATGCAGATCCAGCAGCTGTTGCGGCGCCAAAGCGGCGACAATCAGCAGCACCGCATCGGCGCCCAACAGGCGTGATTGGGTGATTTGGTACTCATCGACCATAAAATCCTTGCGGATCACCGGGAGAGACGTGGCCTCGCGCGCCTGTTGCAAATAGGCATCGGCGCCTTGGAAAAAATCGACATCGGTCAATACCGACAAACAGGTGGCACCGGCTTGTTGGTAAGACTGCGCAATCTCAACCGGATCAAACACCGCGCGAATCACCCCTTTACTCGGGCTCGCCTTTTTAATTTCGGCGATGACGGCAGACTCTTTGGCGGCCATGCGCGCTAACAGGCTCTGGGTAAATGGCCGAGGCACGGGTGCCCTGGGCAAGTCATTGAGCAAACTGGCATGGCTCAGTACCGCCTTGGCAGCGGCGATTTCGTCCTGTTTACGCGCGATAATGCGATTGAGCACAGTGGGAGCACAGGTCATAACAATCTCGATGTCATCTTTATTTCTGAGGTGTGGGTGAAGATTTCTGAGAAGTGGGTGAAGCGGCTTGGCGGCTGGCAATCTGGCACTGCGTCATTTCAGCCAGCGCTTTCATTTTTTCAAGCGCCTCACCTGTCCCCACAATATCCTGCGCCAAAAACACGCCTTCGGTGTAGGAGCTGGCCAGCCCGCCCACATACAGGGCTGCACCCGCATTCACAGCGATCAAGTCTGCCGCTTTGCGGCTGCGTGCATCCTTCGCATTGCCAAGGGCACCCTGAATCACCGCCAGGGATTCGGCCGCCGAGGTGACCGTGAGCCCACTGAGATCGGCTATCGGTATGCCCGCCGTACCGGGATAGATTTCATATTCACTCACGACACCCTCTTTAAGCTCAGCGACATGGGTGTTGGTCGAGAGCGAAATTTCGTCCAAGCCATCGTCAGCGCTCACGACCATGACATGCTCGCCACCTAAAGCGGCCAACACTTCGGCCAGAGGGCGACACAGTTGTTTATCGTAAACACCCAATACCTGGCGCTTGGCACCGGCAGGGTTGGTGAGGGGGCCCAGCACATTAAAAAGTGTGCGCAAGCCCAGCTCCCGCCTGGGGCCTAATGCATGTTTCATCGCGGCATGGTGCGCCGGCGCGAACATAAAACCGACGCCCAGGGTTTCAACACAGCGCGCCACCTCAGCGGGCGTTAAATTGAGATTAACACCGGCTGCCTCCAGTAAATCGGCACTGCCTGCGGTACTCGTGATAGAGCGATTGCCATGCTTGGCAACATGCCCGCCCGCTGCCGCCACCACAAAAGCGGCGGCCGTCGAGACATTAAACAGCTGGGCACCGTCACCGCCTGTGCCACAGGTATCGATCAAAACGGGGACATTGACCTTAACCGGGGTCGCCAGTTGGCGCATGACCTCAGCGGCACCGGTCATCTCATCAACGGTTTCGCCTTTCATGGTCAAGGCCACTAAAAATCCACCGATCTGAGCTTGAGTGGCCTCGCCGGTCATAATGTGAGTCATAACGTCGCGCATCTGAGCTCGCGACAGATTAACCCCTTGCATCAACACCCGAATCGCATCGCGCGTATCCATGTTTATCCTCGTAGGCACTGTAAAAAACGGGCGAACACGGCATGGCCCTGTTCACTTAATACTGACTCCGGGTGATATTGAATGCCATAAACAGGCCATAGCCTGTGGCGGATCGCCAAAATCGTCCGCAGCTTATCATCAACGGGCAGTTCATCGACTGGCGCCGACTCAGCCGCTTCGGCGACCCAAGCATCCACTACCAACTCATTGGGCAGTGTTTTAGGCTCGACCACCAACGAATGGTAACGGCCAACGGTAAAACGACTGGGCAACCCCTCAAACAAGCCCTGCCCCCTGTGCGCAAGCTGCGAGGTTTTACCGTGCCAAGGCTCCTCGGAGCGCACGACTTTTGCCCCCCAAACCTGCGCTATGGCTTGATGCCCAAGGCAAATACCCAAAATCGGTAACTGACCGGCAAAAGCCCTTATCGCATCGAGACTAATACCCGCATCACAGGGTGTGCCGGGCCCCGGTGAAATCACTAAGGCCGAGGGTTGCCGCACCGCTATGGCGGCAAGATCGAGCGCATCGTTTTTAACGACTTCAACCTCAGCCCCCACTTCAACCAGGTAGCGCGCCACATTGTACGTAAAGGAGTCGTAGTTATCGATCAGCAGCAGCTTGGCCATAACGGCATCCGGTTCACTTAAGCAACACATCAAGGCTGTGCTGCTCACACAGCCAGGGTCGCGCATTGTAAGCGAGCGAAACAACGGCTCACACCCTTGTCGCGAAATTTGTCGGGTCAAAAAAAAACCGCAGCCGAGGCTGCGGTTTTCACAAGCGACCAGCAGCGTGTGCTAGGCCACCCGTCAGCAACATTATTACTGTTGCTTTTCTTGGCTTTCGATTTGCGCTTTGATCAAGTCGCCAATCGTGGTCGCCGTCGCTGTCGCATCGCTGGACTTGTTGTGCTCTTTGACCGCTTGCTTCTCGTCGGCAACGTCTTTGGCTTTGACAGACAGCATGATCACGCGGTTTTTGCGGTCAACGTTAGTGATTTTGGCTTCAACCGAGTCACCGACGTTTAAGGCATTGCGCGCATCTTCAACCTTGTCGCGGCTGATGTCAGACGCTTTTAAAGTGGCTTCAACATCGTTTGCCAGCGTGATAATGGCGCCTTTGGCATCCACTTCTTTCACAGTACCAACAACGATTGAGCCTTTGTCATTCGCGGTAACGTAAGCCGTGAACGGATCTTCATCCAATTGCTTAACGCCAAGCGAAATGCGCTCGCGCTCGGGATCGATCGCCAGAACAACCGTCTCAAGCTCGTCACCTTTCTTGAAGCGACGAACAGCTTCTTCGCCGGTTTCATTCCAGGAAATGTCGGACAGATGCACCAAACCATCGATGCCGCCATCCAAGCCAATGAAGATACCAAAATCGGTAATCGACTTGATCTTGCCCGAAATTTTGTCGCCTTTGGCGAATTGTTTCGAGAAGGCATCCCAGGGATTTTCCTGGCATTGTTTGATACCCAACGAAATACGACGACGCTCTTCGTCGATATCGAGGATCATCACATTCACTTCATCGCCCAATTGAACGACTTTTGACGGGTGAATGTTTTTGTTGGTCCAATCCATTTCAGAAACGTGTACCAAGCCTTCGACGCCGGTTTCAATTTCAGCAAAACAACCGTAGTCAGTCAGATTGGTGATGCGCGCCTTGACGATGGCATTTTCGGGGTAACGGGCTTTGATATCGGCCCAAGGATCGTCGCCCAATTGCTTGAGGCCAAGTGACACGCGATTGCGCTCGCGGTCGAACTTCAGCACTTTCACTTCGATTTCATCGCCAACATTGACGATTTCACCTGGGTGCTTGATGCGTTTCCACGCCATATCAGTGATGTGCAACAAGCCGTCTACGCCGCCCAAATCCACGAAGGCACCGTAATCGGTGAGATTTTTAACCACACCTTTAACCGCCTGACCTTCTTGCAAGGTGGCGAGGAGCTGCTCGCGCTCGTGCGAGTTGGCTTGCTCCATAACCGCGCGGCGAGATACCACCACGTTGTTGCGTTTTTGGTCGAGTTTAATCACCTTAAACTCAAGCTCTTTACCTTCGAGGTGAGTGGTTTCGCGAATGGGGCGAACATCGACCAATGAGCCTGGCAAGAAGGCACGAATGCCACCGATTTCAACAGTAAAGCCACCTTTGACTTTGCCATTGATGACGCCCTTGATAACGTCTTCTGCGCCATGAGCGCTTTCCAGCACTTTCCAGCTCTCGGCACGTTTGGCTTTTTCACGCGATAAGCGCGTTTCACCGAAACCGTCTTCAACGGTTTCCAGTGCAACCTGGACTTCATCGCCAATTTGCAGGGTTAACTTGCCGTTTTCGTCAAAAAATTGTGACGCGGGAATCACGCCCTCGGATTTCAAACCGGCGTGTACGGTGACCCAATCTTCGTCCACATCGATCACAACACCGGTCACAATGGAGCCGGGGATCATGTCAACGGTTTGTAGGCTTTCTTCAAAGAGTTGTGCAAAACTTTCGCTCATGGCGATACCTGTGTAATAAAGGCTAAATGCCTTAGCCGCCTTCCAGCTGGGCGGGTTGATGAAAAAACGCTTCGCGCAATCGCCGGGGCTGGTACGCAACCCACGAAGCACCGACATTAGCCACCAAACGGTAAGCCCAAAAACGGCGCGCGAAGCCTACCATATCGAAACCCGCACAACAACTTAACCAGACAATAACCTTAAAAACACGCAGGCACAGCACCAAGGCGTCGAGTGCCGGCGAGACGCCTATCGCGACAGCAACCCCTGTCGCGACAAGCTACACGCTACAAGCCATGACCCGCCTCAGTTACAATGCTGCCCTTTTGCCCCACTTGCGATTCACAAGGGGGCTATACCCTGCCTCGTTTTATCGGTGATCGCATGACACAAGATCAACTCAAGCAAGCCGTAGCCGTAGCCGCCCTGGCCTACATAACGCCACGACTCAAGCCCGAGAGCCTCCTCGGCATTGGCACAGGCTCAACGGCCAATTTTTTTATCGATGGTCTCGCTCAATTGAAAGGCCAGTTTCGCGCGGCAGTTGCCAGCTCCGAGGCCAGTGCTCAACGCCTGCGCCAGCATGGCATCACTGTGATAGACCTCAACGAGGCCAAGCAACTCGACCTCTACATAGACGGTGCTGATGAAATCAATGCCGCGCTCGAAATGATCAAAGGCGGCGGCGCAGCCCTAACGCGCGAAAAAATCGTCGCGGCAGCCGCGCGCGAATTTGTGTGCATTGCCGACGGCAGCAAACTGGTTGCAACCCTCGGGCGCTTCCCGCTTCCGGTCGAGGTGATTCCCATGGCGCGCGAAACTGTTGCCCAGGCGCTGCGCGCCCTAGGTGGCAACCCCATCTACCGCGAGGGTGTCATCACCGACAACGGCGGCCAGATTTTGGACGTGCATCAGTTGAACATCACCGCACCGCAGAGCCTTGAGACCGAGATCAATCAAATCACCGGCGTCATCACCAACGGGCTTTTTGCGCGCCGACCCGCGGATGTATTGTTGCTGGGCACCTCTCAGGGCGTTGAAACGCGCTATGCCCGTTAACATTCTGCCCGTTAACGCTATGTCCGCTAACACCATGTCCGCTAGCACTACTCCCGTTAGCCACCACCGGCAAACGCCTCTTTTTTATGTATGATTTTCTGTTTTTAAGGTATTCGTGTTATGAGCCTCACCAAAACCTCCCTCGACAAAAGCAAAATCAAATTTGTACTCCTTGAGGGTGTACACCCGTCTGCGGTACAAACCTTACAAAATGCCGGCTACAGCAACATTGATTACCTAAAAGGCGCACTGGCCGAAGAGGAATTGATCGCGCGCATTCAGGACGCGCATTTTGTGGGTATTCGCTCGCGCACCCAATTAACCCGTCGCGTGTTTGAGGCGGCGGATAAACTGATCGCGGTCGGCTGCTTTTGTATCGGCACCAACCAGGTCGACCTGGCTGCCGCACAAGAACACGGTGTAGTGGTATTTAATGCGCCCTACTCCAACACCCGAAGTGTGGCTGAACTGGTCATAGCCGAAGCCATTTTATTGCTGCGCGGCATACCCGAAAAAAACGCCTCCTGCCATAAAGGCGGCTGGATTAAATCTGCCGAAGGTGCTGTTGAAATTCGCGGCAAAACGCTTGGCATAGTCGGCTATGGCTCTATTGGCTCACAAGTCAGCGTTCTGGCAGAAGCCCTCGGCATGAAGGTCGTATTTTGTGACAGCGTCACCAAGCTCCCTCTCGGCAACGCCGTTCAGCTTGGCAGCCTCGATGACGTCTTGGCGATTGCCGATGTTGTGAGCCTGCATGTACCGGAAATCGAATCCACCAAAAACATGATGAGCGCCAGCCAGTTTGCCAAAATGAAACCGGGCAGCGTCTTTATTAATGCCGCTCGCGGCACTGTGGTCGATATTGACGCTCTCGCTGCCGCTCTCGCCTCCAAACACCTTGCAGGCGCGGCGATTGATGTCTTCCCGGTGGAACCTAAAGCAAACAACGAAGAATTTGTCTCGCCGCTTCGCGCCTTTGACAATGTCATTCTGACGCCTCACATCGGGGGTTCAACCGCCGAGGCCCAAGAAAATATCGGTTTGGAAGTCGCCACCAAGCTTGTGACCTATTCCGATAACGGCACCACCATTACGTCGGTCAATTTCCCCGAAGTCGCGCTACCGGCGCAAAGTAAAGCGCACCGACTTCTGCATGTACACCACAATGTTCCGGGCATGCTGGTCGCCATTAACCAGGTTTTCAGCCAACATCAGATCAACATTTGCGGCCAATACCTGCAAACGCGCGATAGCGTGGGCTATGTCGTGCTGGATGTCGAAGCCGAATACAGCGAAATAGCCCTGGAACAACTGCGCTCCATTCCAGGCACCATTCGCTGCCGTGTTTTGTTTTAAGTCGAGTGAATGAGGCCCAAGGCCATCATCACTATTACCGCCTAAGAGCAGCGCATTCAATCGAATGCGCTGCCTGAATGAGATTAGCCTTGTCCGATATCGGCACCATCTTAGCCTACCCTTGGCACCTGGCGACAATCGCGGGGCTCGTCATCGCCACTGTTTATGTCTTCGTATGGCCTAAACCGCCAAACACCCCATCGACAACCCCTCGTAAACCGGCCTTACACTGCGTTCTGCGCTTTGGCCATTCAGCTGTCTGGATACTCATGACTATTTTCTTTGCTGTGCGCAGCGGGTCATTCGGGATAGCTGCATGGCTTGGGACTTTGGCAGGCGTCATGGCCGCAATGTTTTACATCACCTTCCTGATCGCATTTATCTATGACCGGTCACAGGCTACAAGAACAGCCAAAGCCTCAAGCCGCCATGGCAAACCACCTAAATAGAGGATTATTCAACCTTTACCCGCATCCTCATCCAACTTGCGCAGGTGCGCGAGTTTTTCGCCAATCTTCATTTCCAAGCCTCTGGGCACTGGCTGATACCAGCCAGGCTCCGGCATGCCGTCTGGCAGATAGGTTTCACCGGCGGCATAGGCGTTGGGCTCGTCATGGGCGTAGCGGTATTCATGGCCATGACCTAAGGTCTTCATCAGTTTGGTCGGGGCATTGCGCAGGTGAAGGGGTACTTCACGGCTTTTGTCTTGTTGCACATAGGCTTTAGCTTGCTTGTAGGCGTTGTAACCGGCGTTGCTTTTGGCGGCTACAGCGAGGTAAATCACCGCCTGCCCCAGCGCCAACTCACCTTCTGGGCTACCTAGGCGCTCAAAGGTCAATGCGGCGTCATTCGCGATTTGCAAAGCCCTGGGATCGGCAAGGCCGATATCCTCCCACGCCATACGAATGATGCGCCGGGATAGATACCGAGGATCCGCACCGCCATCCAACATTCGCGTCAGCCAGTACAAAGCCGCATCCGGATGAGAACCCCGAACCGATTTATGCAGAGCGGAAATTTGGTCGTAAAACGCATCGCCACCTTTATCGAACCGTCGCCCCTGCTGGCTGAGCGTTTGCTGCACAAAGGCTGCATCTATCGTGTGCTGGCCGGCCGCCTCTGCCGCAGCGACGCACTGCTCGAGGCTATTGAGCAGGCGCCTAGCATCGCCATCGGCGACAGCGATCAGCGCATCACAGGCGCCTTCCGTCACAACCCAGTCGGCAAACGCTTGCGTCCTGGCCCGTGCTATCAGGCGACGTAATTCCTCTTCCGACAAGGGATTTAAAACATAAACTTGCGCGCGCGATAGAAGCGCCGAGTTGACCTCAAAGGACGGGTTCTCAGTGGTGGCACCCACAAAGGTGACCAACCCCGACTCGGTGTAAGGTAAAAGCGCATCTTGTTGTGCTTTATTAAACCGATGAATTTCATCGACAAATAATAAAGTGCGCCGCCCCTGTTTTTTGACGGTTTCGGCTTGCTCCAGCGCGGCGCGAATCTCTTTGACACCGGAAAACACCGCCGAGAGCGCAATCATTTCGCAGCCAAACGCCTCGGCCATCAAGCGGGCCAGCGTCGTTTTGCCGACACCGGGTGGGCCCCACAAAATCATCGAGTGGGGCTTGCCCGACTGAAACGCCCGAAAAAGCGGCTTGCCGTCACCGAGCAGATGACTCTGCCCGATGACCTCTTGAATCTGGCGCGGACGGAGGGCTTCGGCGAGAGGCGCATGAGTGTCAACGGGCATAATCACCCCCAGCCGCGAACCCGGTGTATTAGTCATTGATCAACACATCCACCCCCGCAGGTGGCACAAAGGTAAAGCGGCTATCGGCCAGGGCCGGGTTCAGCAGCAATTCGGCGAAACTGAGCTCCGTTAACTGGCCCAAGGTATCGACAAACGCCAGCGACTGAGGGGTGCCCGCCACCAAGGACAAGGTCAATGTCCTAAAAGGCATTTTGTCGGCCTGCTTGGGTATCAAGTGAAACCGCTGCACCTGGGCCTGCCCTTGGGTGCTCGGGGCTGCCTCATAGGTCACGTGAAAGTCGTTCAGCAAGGCATCCAGGTCGCCGCTCAGCAATCGGGCCGCATTAAACGGCATGGCCGCCTGCTGGCTTTGCGTGACCTGCTCCAGGTCTGGATCATAGAGCCACACAGTCTTGCCATCGCCAATGACCGTCTGCGCATAGGGCGATTCACTCTCCCAGCGATAGAGGCCGGGGCGTTTGACCTCAAAGCGACCTTGGCTGCTTGAAAGAAGCTTACCGGCCTTATCCGATTGCGCCTGGGTAAAGCGACCCTGCAAGCTGGTAAAACGCCCCAACTCGCGCGCCAACACAGCCTTATCGGCTGACTCTTGCGGCGAGGCTGAAGCCTGTGAAGCATTCGCAGGCTTATTCGATGCGGGCGACGATTGCGCGAGCGCCACCTCACTCAGGGCGCACACACTTAACATACCCACCCTGATCAGGGCTTTAACCCATTGTTTCGCACCGCCTTCGGCGAATAGCGCAGGTCGTTTTATCAACATCCGATACCTCATGAGATTTTGCAGTGCAGCCATCGGGCTGCGAAACTAACTCGCTGCTCAGTCTGCCGACACAAACTTTACAGACTCTGAATGCCGCCCCGACAGCAGGCGCCCGTTACCGGGCTGGGGGCGGCGGGGCTATGACTTCGCGATTGCCATTATGACCAGGGGCCGTCACAACACCGGCGGCTTCCATATCTTCAATCAAACGCGCGGCGCGATTGTAACCAATGCGCAGCTTGCGCTGGACAGCCGAAATACTGGCTTTACGCGATTCGGTGACAAAAGCCAGGGCCTCATCGTAGAGCGGGTCAGATTCACTGCTACTGCCACCGGCCTCTGAGTCGTCGCTAAACCCGGGAATGGGCACCGCATCGGTGGCCTCGCTGAAAATCGCGTCCAGGTACTGGGGCGCGCCACGGGCTTTCCAATCAGCCACTACCGCATGCACTTCGTGATCATCGAGAAAGGCCCCATGCACCCGCATACTCAAGCTGGTGCCCGGCGGCAAATACAGCATGTCACCATGCCCCAATAATTGTTCGGCCCCACCTTGGTCCAAAATGGTACGCGAATCAATTTTGCTCGACACCTGAAAGGCCATACGGGTTGGGATATTGGCTTTAATCAGGCCGGTAATCACATCCACCGAGGGCCTTTGGGTGGCCAAAATCATATGAATGCCCGCCGCCCGCGCTTTTTGAGCGATGCGCGCTATCAGCTGTTCAACCTTTTTGCCCACGATCATCATCATGTCGGCAAATTCGTCTATCACCACCACGATAAACGGCAGCCGACCGAGGCTTGGCGCTTCGGTCTCGCCGATGCCGCCTTCATCTGGCCGCCAGAGTGGGTCGGGCAAAGGGCTACCGGCCTTTTCAGCGTCCAGGATTTTTTTGTTATAGCCCGCCAGGTTACGCACGCCGAGCGCGGCCATCAATTTATAGCGCCGCTCCATTTCGCCCACACACCAGCGCAAGCCGGTAGCGGCATCTTTCATGTCGGTAATCACTGGCGCCAACAGGTGAGGAATCCCCTCGTAGACGGACAGCTCCAGCATTTTGGGATCGACCAATAACAGCCGCACATCCTCCGGGGTCGCTTTGAACAAAATACTCACCAGCATGGCGTTGACGCCCACCGATTTACCCGACCCGGTGGTACCCGCGACCAAGAGGTGCGGCATTTTGGCTAAATCCGCAATGATAGGCTGGCCAGAAATGTCGTGCCCCAATGCCAAGGTCAAGGGTGAGCGGGACTTTTCATAGACCTCGGAGGCGATGACCTCCGACAAGCGCACCATTTCGCGGGCCTGATTCGGAATCTCGATGCCAATAACCGATTTCCCCTCGATCACTTCGACAACCCGCACGCTAATCACGGCCAAGGAGCGGGCGATATCGCGTGCAAGGCTCGTAAACTTACTGGCCTTAACCCCGGGCGCCGGCTGCAATTCAAAGCGGGTCACCACCGGCCCCGGCATCACGGCGACCACCTCGGCCACCACACCAAAGTCTTTGAGTTTAAGCTCCAACAGACGAGACATAGCCTCCAAGGATTCCGGGGAATAGCCCTTGCGGTCGCTTTTGGTCGCCGCCTCCAACAGGCTTACCGCCGGCAAATCGCCAGGAGCGGAAGCGGCATCAAAGAGGCGCGCCTGCTCGGGTTTGGCGACCGGTTTTGGCATTTGAATCGCAATTTTCACGGGCTTGGATGAGGGTTTCGCCTGAGAGTTTGCATCGGCCTCAAGCGGGCTTGTGGGGGCGATCAAACGGTTACTGGGCGCGGTTTGGGCTGCGAAGGTGGGCGACTCCTGTGCCATAAACCGGTCGTGCAGCACTGGGCTGCGCTTGGGCTGGGTGTGTTTGGGCAGGGTTTGCTGGCGCGCCAGTTGGCGCTGCCTCAACCAGCGCACTGTGGCGGTTTGGGCGAGGCTGGCCAAGTGAATCGTCCAATAGCCTAACCCATCCATCACCCGAAACCACGAAATATCCATTAATAAGGTCAAGCCAAACAGGCAGAGCAATAACAGCAGTAACGAGGCGCCCACCACGCCAAAAGCGGCATCCAGCCCCGTTGCGATAAACACCCCCAACAAACCGCCAGCCGAAAAAGGCAAATCCGACTCCAAACTGCCGTGAAATTGCACCAACAAGCCTGTTCCAGCCGTCAGTAACAGCAAGAGACCCAGTGCGCGTAACCCCAAGAGCCCCCAGCGGGGCTGTTGTAATTGGCGTTCACGAAATAGCCGCCACGCTTGCTGAGCCAAGAGCAGCGGTATGACAAAGGCACCGTAGCCCCAGAGCGAAAAAAAGACATCTGCAATCCAGGCACCGACGGGGCCTGCGACATTGGCCACACCTCGGTGGCTGCCGGTGCTGGACCAGCCGGGATCAAAAGGGTCATAACTGAGCAGTGCCAAGCTCAAACCGATCGTGACCGCTACCCAGGCCAAGAGCACGCCTTCGCGTAGAACTATGCCAAGCAGTGTGTCGCCGAAGTGGGGCTTGCTCGGCGGGCGAGTGCCGGGCGAGGCGCGCCTTCGACGCTCAACTTTCAGAGCGGGTTTGACATCATCTGGGCTGATCAAATCGGTCACACGGGTTTCTCACAAGGGGCAAAAAAAGGGGCGGGGGCGCTAAGCGATAGAAAAAAGACTATCAGCTAGAAAAAATCTTTGGATTCTGTGCTATCAACATCATAGGCCAGAGCAGACTACTGCCCTTTCGCAAAAGCTGGTAGTGTACAAAAAACCAGGACATCTCACAGAGACTGGGCGTAAAAAGCGCCGTGATATCGCCAAGTGCGCCCAAACCGCTGATACCGCATGACTTCTAACTGACAGGAAAATCGCCATGACAGACCTACAACACCGCCGTTTAATCATTCTGGGCTCGGGCCCTGCTGGTTACACCGCCGCGATTTACGCCGCGCGCGCCAATTTAAAACCCTGCCTGATTACCGGCATGCAGCAAGGTGGCCAGCTGACCACCACCACCGAGGTCGAAAACTGGCCGGGCGGCACCCATGACCTGCAAGGCCCCGATCTGATGGTACAGATGCAAGAGCACGCCGAGCGCTTCAATACCGAGATGATCTTCGACCATATCAATGAAGTCGACCTCTCGAAGCGCCCGTTTATATTGAAAGGCTCAGGCACTTACAGTTGTGATGCCCTGATCATCTGCACCGGCGCCAGCGCGCAATACTTGGGGCTTGAGTCTGAAACGGCCTTTATGGGGCGTGGTGTCAGCGCCTGTGCCACCTGCGACGGCTTTTTTTACCGCGACCAAAAAGTCATCGTCGTCGGGGGCGGTAACACTGCCGTGGAGGAGGCGCTTTATCTCTCGAATATCGCTAAAGAGGTGGTATTGGTGCACCGCCGCGACAGTCTGAAATCGGAAAAAATTCTGCAAGACCGGCTGTTTGAAAAAGCGAAAAATGGCAACGTCACTTTGATGTGGAATCACACGCTTGAAGCGGTATTGGGCGACGGAGGGGGTGTGAACGGCGCCGCCTTGCGCAGCACCATTGATAACAGTCTGACAAAAGTCGATGTTAACGGCATTTTCATTGCGATAGGCCACAAACCCAATACTGACCTCTTTCAGGGTCAGCTAGAACTGCACAATGGTTACATTGTTGTGAAAAGCGGCTTGGCGGGCAATGCAACCCAAACCAGCGTGGAAGGTGTTTTTGCGGCGGGCGACGTGGCCGACCACATCTATCGCCAAGCCATTACGTCGTCTGGCTCTGGCTGTATGGCCGCGCTCGATGCCGAGCGTTACCTCGACAGCCAGCCCTAAACCGCCCCGTGTGATGGCAGGCTAAATTATGGCGGCTTTGCGCTTGGGGCCCAGTTGGCTTAGCGAGGATCCCGAGTGGTTTCCACCGCAATCGTCGGCTTTGACCAAGCCTAACGGGCTCTTGGCCATAGGGGGTGACCTGAGCCCGGAGCGACTGATCGCCGCTTACTCTCGCGGCATATTCCCTTGGTGCAACCCGGGCGAGCCACTTTTATGGTGGAGCCCGGACCCGCGCATGGTGTTTTACCCCGGCGCTGTGCATATCAGCAAGAGCCTGCGCAAAGCCCTAAAACAACCGGGTTTAGCCGTGACCTGCGATACGGATTTTCGCACCCTCATGACAGCCTGCCAGGCCAAGCGTGCAGAGGGCACTTGGATTTCCGACGCGCTGATCGAGAGCTTTTGCGCCCTGCATCAAGCCGGTTTGGCACACAGCCTCGAAGCGCGATCGGCCAAGGGTGACTTGCTCGGCGGTTTTTACGGCTTAAGTTTAGGCGGCATTTTTTTTGGGGAAAGTATGGTAAGCCTCGCACCCAATGGCTCCAAGCTCGCGCTCGCGGTTTTTTCAGATTGGGCCGCAACCCAGGGGTTTAGCCTCATTGACTGCCAGGTTGAAAACCCGCACCTTGTCAGCTTGGGCGGGCAGCGCCTTAGTCGATCGGCATTTTTGGCGAGCTTAACGACCATCAACCCCGAAACCTGCACAGGTTTTAACAGCCACTGGGCAGCAGCCAAGCACTGCAATCTGCTCACCGCAGACAGGCTGGCAAGGCTGACTGCCAAACCGGGCGAGGCGGCATATGAGTCTTGATCTCAAACTGTTTGCAACCCAAGAACATCCTTGCAGTTATTTGGCGGGCGCCAAAGCGAGAACCTTGTTTGTCGATCCCGATGCCCTGATTGGCACCGACACCTACTCACTGCTGACCGACGCCGGTTTTCGTCGCAGCGGGGCTCACTTTTACCGACCCCATTGCAGCCAGTGTGACGCCTGTATCTCGGTGCGCATTCCGGTGCAGGATTACGTTCTCAAACGCCGCGACAAGCGCTGCCTGGCCCGCAACCAGGATCTGCGACTGGAGCTGACGCAGACCGGCCAAACCGATGCCCACTATGCACTTTATGCCCGTTACATCAGCGACAGGCACAGCGATGGCGATATGTACCCGCCGAGTCGCGAGCAATACACTGAATTTTTGGCCAAAAATCTCGGGTTTACCCAGTACTTTAATCTGTACCAGGGTAGTGAGTTGGTTGCCGTTGCCGTCAGTGACCGACTCCATCAAGGCTTGTCGGCGATTTACACCTATTTTGCACCTGAACTTGCCGAACGCAGTCTCGGACGCTACGCCATTTTGCTGCAGCTCGCCGAGGCCAAAGCACTGGGGCTGCCCTTTGTGTACCTGGGTTATTGGATAGAAGCCTGCCCCAAGATGCGCTACAAAACCGATTTTCGCCCACTGCAAATGCGTATAGAGCAGCAGTGGATGACGCTTTATTAAGTTACCCACTGTTTCCGCCCCAAACGTCCTGTCACGTGGGACTTAGACCACTTTTTTGGATTTACACCATTCCTTTTGCACTTCACCCCTGAGGCCAACGGCTATGACATCACTTTACGACATCACCCTCAACCGCCTCGATGGCAGCCCACTGGCGCTTAGCGAGCTGCAAGGCAAGCTGCTGCTCATTGTCAATACCGCAAGCGAATGTGGCTTGACCCCGCAATACCAGGGCTTAGAAACACTACACCAAGCCTATCAAGCACAAGGGTTGGTCGTGATCGGCTGCCCCTGCAATCAGTTTGGCGGCCAGGAACCGGGTGATGCCGAGGCCATTGGCCAATTCTGCAGCCAAAACTACGGCGTGAGCTTTCTGCTCAGCGAAAAGCTCGCCGTCAACGGCCCGGATACCCACCCGCTCTTTCAGTTTTTAAAAGCAGAACAGCCTGGGATTTTGGGCACCGAAGCTATCAAATGGAACTTCACCAAGTTCTTGGTTAGCCAACAAGGTGATGTCATAGGCCGTTATGCGCCGACCACTAGCCCGGAATCCCTGCGCGACGACATTGAAAAAGCGCTGGGCCGGTGAGCCTCACAAGCACTTCCCAAGCTGAGCGCCGCAAATAAAAACACGCATCACATTTTCAGCGCTCAGCCTTTGACAGGCTTGCCTCAACGGCATAACGTCCGAAATGTATTTGCATTTGGTGTAATTGGCACCAAATATTCAAATAAAATCAGACGATCCCGACGAGGCAAGCATGAAAATCTTCCACTTACTTGGCGCGAGCAGCCTGTTGTTACTGGCCGCCTGTACCGGCAGCCCAGGCGGCTCATCCAGCAGCACAGAGTCGAAACCTGCGAGTATTGCGAGTAGCCGCAGTATTGAGCCGGCGAGCTCCCTGCGCTCATCGTCCAGTCAAGCTCCTTCCAGCCGCTCCAGCGCTATGCCGCTGTCGAGCGCCAGCAAAAGCAGTTCATCCGCACCCAAAAGTTCCAGCAGCTCTTTGGCGAGCAGTAGTTCTTCAGCAAAAAGTAGTTCTTTAGCAAGCAGCAGTAGCGCGAACAATGGCCCCATAGTCGGCGCTGGCAATACCCCCTTTGAGCGGGGTCGCGATTTGTACTTTAAAAATATGGGCGCAGCGGGCTCTTGCGCTTCCTGCCACGGCGATAACGGCCAAGGCGTTGCCGGTAAAGGTGGCCCGGTCAAAGGCAGCAGCTGTAAAACCTGTGGCACCCCCAGCGCCCTGGTCAGCAAAATTGATGTCAGCATGCCAGCCGGTGGCGCCAGCCTCTGCACTGGCGTTTGCGCGACAGAAATTGCCACCTATATCTACGAGGCCTTCAACGGCGGCGTATTTAATCTCGACTGCAACGGCGGCATTACTAAGGCCTCACCCATGCGCCGCCTCAACAAAACCGAACTCACCCATAGCATCAATGATGTGTTTGGTTTGGGCGGCACTGAGATGGCAAAAGCCCTGCCTGAGGAGCAAGAAGTGATCGGCGGTTTTGCCACCGTTGGCAGCGCCCTCACAACCTCCGTTGACTGGTCTCATGCGTTACTCAATGGCGCTGTTGCTGCGGCCGATGTCATAGTTGACGCCGGCAACTTCCCAAAATGCACCACCAGTGGCTCCAGCTCCTCGGTATCCTTGTTGCCAACACAACCGACTTTACCGGAGTGCACTACCACAGCCAGCTGCCAACAAAAATACAGCGGTGCGACCGATTGTAAAAATACGGAAGGCGGCGTGTGTTACTGCGGCACCTCGGCCTGCTGGCAAAAAGCCTCCCCAGCACCGACACCCGCCCCAACAACCAACTGTTTTGCGAGCGAAACACGCCGCATCGGTAAGCTGCTCTTTCGTCGCGCCCTGACAGACGCCGAATTTACCCGCCTCGACAATCTGAACAAAGCCGTCGCCGCCAAAACTGGCGTTGCAGGCGAGGGCCATAAAGCCGTTTTAATTGCACTGATCAGCTCACCCAAGTCTGTTTTCTCGCTGGCGAGCGGGCCTAAAACCACGGCGCGTGCCTTGACAGGTCGTGAGCTGGCCGACCGCATGGCCTTAGCACTCTGGGGATCAACGCCCGATATGACGCTGATTGACCTCGCCAACAGCAATCGCCTGACAGGGGCCGCCATCGATGAGCAGCTGGACCGCATGGTGGCTGACCCACGCTTTGACCGCTTCGCGGAGGTCTTTGGCAAGGCCTGGATTGGGTTAGAGGGTTACAACCTCGAAGGCAGTGACCTCGGCATTACCAATGCGGCCTGGACCACACTGCTAAACGACATGAAAACCGAGACCTACACCTTTATCCGCCATATCATCAAAAATAACTTGCCCATCAATGAGCTGTTTACCGCGCGCTATTCGTTCCTGAACGGGCGCCTGCAACAGCACTATGGGTTACCGGTGACCAACAGCAACACCCAGTTCACCCGGGTGAATTTCCCAGCGGGCAGCCCTCGCCGCGGTTTAATGACTCAGGCAGCTGTACTGGCAAAAGCCTTTGACGGCACCAAAACCTCAGTCGTCAAGCGGGGGGTATTACCGCTTGAGGCCTTCACCTGCACAGCGCCTCATGCGCCGACCGATGACGCCATCGCCGAAGCAGTGAACAACCAGGCCAACTCAACACAAACCGAGAAGCAAAAAATGGCCAGCCGCGCCAGCATCACATCCTGTGCTGGCTGTCACAGCACGATTGACCCTATCGGTTGGGTATTCACCGAGTTTGGGCCAGCCGGGCAGTCAGTCAGCCTGGACCCGGATGGCGACGCACTCACCACCTCAGGCACCTTGTTCGGGCAAAACTTTGCTGATGCGTCCGGCATGGTGGATGTCCTCGTGAGCCAGGATAAATTTTCCAGTTGCTTTGCCAGCAAATTCTTAACGCATGCCATCGGTCGACCCGTCTCCTACGGTGACGACAACGAAGACCGCTGCGCCATTAATGCCAGTATGCAGGCCACGCAAGTGAACAGCAGCATCAAAGCCCGCGACTTTATTAAAAACCTGCTCAAGAGTGATATCGCCACCACTATGGGCGCTCTTGAATACACTGGCCAAGCCGAATAACGGGGAAACTGACCATGAAACCAACTCTTCACCGCCGCAGTTTTTTGCGCGCCAGCGCCACCGGTCTCAGCACCCTCGTGGGTTTGCCCTTGCTTGAGGCGATGTTTAAATCGCCGAGCGCCTTTGCCGATGCGCCAGGACAATATCCCCGCTTTTTTGCGATGTATGTGCCCAACGGCATCATCGAAGAAAAGTGGTTCCCGACCTATAACAACAGCAAAACGGATTTTGATCTTACAGCCAGCTCGCTTAAGTCGTTTGCGACTTACGGATTGAAAAACGACATCAGCCTGTACCGCGGTATGCACAACGCCAGCCACGTTGAGAACAGCAGCGGTAACGATCACATGGTGGCCATCTCCAGCTGGCTAACCGGCGTGGGCATTAAAAGTGAGTCCAGTCAAACACATCGTCCCTCCATCGACCAAGAATTGGCCGATGCCATGCAGGCAGCGCATGGCCGTACACGGGTTCATTCACTGCAGCTGGCGGGCAACTCTGAACTGGACAAGCCCAACAACGATAAATATTTCAACCCTTTAAAAAACGCGCTCAACTGGGGATCCAACAACCGTCTGCTGCCGTTGAAGTCGGCGCTGCGCAATGAGTTCGACAAGCTCTACAGCAGTGACACAGGCGGAACTGCCGGAACCCCAGCCATTGACCGACGCACCGCCTTAAAAATCAGTGTGCTTGATGATGTCAAAACCGATCGCGAAGCCTTACTCAAACAATTAGGGGCCAATGACCGTATCCGTCTGGACCAGTACTTTGAGAGCCTGCGCGACATCGAAGAAAGTCTTGATGCCTTAACAAGCGCGCCACCGAGTGGCAATTGCCCAAGGCCAGACGTTGTCTACAACAGCATTCCCAACCCGGAAAACGGCGTCAAAAATAACAGCTTTGGCGCCCATGCCCGGGTTGCCGCCAAGATTACGGCGCAGGCCTTTGCCTGTGGCTTGACGCATGCAGTGACCTATTGCACCCAAGGCGAAGCGGCCGGCTGTGAATACCATGACATTGGCATCAATACGCATTTTCACAACAGCATCAGCCATAACCGGGCTGGCCGCTACAACGATTGGGTGAAAATCGACACCTTCCACGCCGACCTCTGCGCTGAGTTTATGCGCGAGATGAAAGCCACCCCCCATGGTGCCAGCAATCTGTTAAAAGGGACGGCGGTGTTGTTTGGTTCAGGTCTTGGCAATGGCGATGCGCACCAGCACACCAATATCGCCCTGCTGGTCGGCGGGCATTTTGGCCAGTGGAAGCATGGCAATTACCACACTTTTAACGGGCGCAACCACGCGGATCTGATCGACACCCTGCGCCAGCAAATGGGGTTGCGCAGCCTGGGTAAACCCCCTGTTCCTATCGCGTGATCAAGGCACCTCAGTCGCGCCGGCAAACCTAAGCCCCTCGCTAAGCGGCTAGGCGCGAAGACTCGGGACTCAAGGATGAGTCACCATAGTGACGAGACTCGTCGATTTATTTAACACCCGCCTGACAAAAACGCCAACTGCCGCAAAGCTGGCGCCAATTGTGACTTGTAGACCGCTTAATTGACATTTTCTGACAGTCGGTACTTTCGACTGACTGCCCTTAGCCCTGCCTAATCGGTAGAATGCCTGATAGCGCCCGTTAAAAGCGTTCGCTATAGCGATACAGAATAAAAGGTATGTTTCTTGCTGAGTGCATTCTTGCTGAATGCTTCTTGCTAAAGACATGAAGGGGTGGCGTGCGTATCTTTGATGTTCACTAGCCGCTTATGCCATCTCGTCCGCTGAACACAACTCAATGAGGCGCCTTTGATATGCCCTTAACGCCGCCTGTGACCACTCACCACCACCCTGTCTGGAGCTTGCTAACCGGTTGGATTACAGACGACCTGGAGCGGTTGATTGAGCACTTTTTTTCAGCGACGGACAATCTACTCTATGACCTGTCCAAGCGAGCGGGTAACAACACAGAGTCGGCGTTTTATTTTGACGCCATGCGCGAGATGCGCCTGATCAGGCACCAGCACCTCCGTCAATTTTTATCCGCCATAGGTGAGGCCGCCAACGCACGCAGCGCAGGCGAGCTGGCCCCAGTTGCAGAAAGCCTCTCGCTAGACCTCCTGAGCCACGAAGCCCTCGACCGCGTTTTGGCGCGCGACACCCTGGTCAACCAAGTCAAGGGGCTCTATCAACCTGAACTGGATCAACTGCGCCGCGTGCTGTCATCACTCTCTCCGCGCCCCATCAGCCGCGCCGACTTGCCGTTTAGCCCGGAATGGTTAGCGGCAACTTTTGCAGACGAGCTACCCATCTTGAATGCCAAGATTTTAGTGGTGGTGTTAAAGCAGTTCGAAAAACACGTATTGCGGCAACTGGAACCCCTGTACCGCCAGTGTCTCGAACAACTAGCTCACGAGGGTTATACCGCCAGCAGCATGTCGGGCATGGGGCGTTTGCCGCGCTTAAAGGATATTGCGACGAGTCTCGATGACCCCAGTCCCAATCCCAGCTTGCTGAGTTTTGCCCTGCCGTTGCACAACCTGCGCCAGGTACTGGCCAACGCACGCTTTCGCGCGGCCAATGATCCGGGACTGCACTACCAATTTGCCTTTAACCCAGGGCCCGTCATACCCCTGCCGCTACTGGGCCGTGCCCTGACACAGGCCCAGCATCAGCTGGCCGGTACCGGCTTTCAACCCACCAAAAACCAGCTGAAAGACTATGTCGCAAGAGCGTTACAACCTGATGGCAACCGGGAAGCCAATGCTGTCAACCCCTATCACGAGGATATCATTCAGCTGGTTGCGGCATTTTTTGATGAAATTCTGGACGACAAGGGCCTGACCAGCATCACTCAGGCACTGGTTTGTCGCCTGCAAATTCCCGTATTGAAAGTGGCACTGCACAACGAAAACCTCTTCACCGACCCCGAGCACAGCGTCAGGCGCTACATCAATCTGCTCACAGAACTTGCACAGACAGTGACGCCGGGTGAAACCGAGCAGGACGATCCCCTCTACAGCAAGCTGTTTTCAAGCGTTAAGGCCATCAATACGCTGTTTGATTTTGATGAGGGTCTCTTTGCCCGCGAATACGACACGCTGCACGACTGGCATCAGCAGGAAAAGGCACGCGCCGACATCATCGAACAGCGCAGCTGCCAGGCGGAACAGGGACGCGAGCGATTTGATCGCGCCAAGCGCACCGCCAGCGAATGCTTGGCGCACTACGCCGAAGGGCGCTTGATGAGCGAGGTTGTTCGCGAGTTCATTGAAGAAACCTGGCAGCAGGTTCTGGTTTTGGCTTACCTCAAAGACGGCCAAGGCCCACAATGGCTGGCGCACAGCCAAACGCTGAATGACTTGCTTTGGCTGGACAACCCCCCGCCAGACCCTCGCAGTCAAAATCGCGTGCAGGTGCTTATGACGCAACTGCCTGAGCGACTCTTGGCGGGGCTCTTGCCACTCTTCCCAACCCAAGCCGACGCCGAGGTCTGCATTGAGTCGATCCTTCAGGCATTAAACAGCGGAGCCCCTAGGCAGTCGCAACCGCGCTTAACGGCCATCCAAAAACAACAGGAGCGGTTTCAGCAGCTGTCTCACGCTTACAAACGCCAAGCGCAGACACTGACCATCGGCAGCTGGTGCCGTTTGCGATCACAAGGTGACAGACCCGTCAAACTGGCTGGCCGGTTTGAGGATGGTCATTGCCTCTTTGTTAACCGGCTCGGCATGAAAGTGCGCCACCTCTCAGGGGACGAACTGGCATTGGCCTTTCAAACAGGCGAAATCACGATTTTGAATCAAGAACCCTTGTTTGAACGCATCATGGATAAAGTCGTTTCCCAGCTGCGAGGCTTGGGTCACAAGCTACACAATGGCGCTCAACCCGTTTCAGGTTTGCAGTGATATCACCGAGTGCCAAGCGCGGCCCCAGCGTCACCCTCTCCCTGAACTGGCTCATTCGTGATGGTCAGTAGCAGCCTGTTAATTGTCTATGTCGGCGCTCTGCTGTTTTCGG
>JACCDR010869139.1_pt1 | contig 35923 bp, 19 predicted proteins | sample 7446431 | NCBI WGS metagenome assembly JACCDR01 (sample SAMN15323443, study PRJNA562643) | freshwater metagenome | isolation source: river surface water | place: USA:Blue River Watershed | collected 2017-08-17 | reverse complement strand
GGCTCCATTGGCGCGCTGAACCAAAGCCAGATCGCCGCCCTGGCCACGGCCCAGGTGGCGGCGCTGCAAGAAGGCCAGGTGGCGGCGTTGCGCACCTCGCAGATCCAGGCCCTGAGCGCGGGGCAGATCAACTCGCTGTCGTCGGCCGACCTGGCCGCCATGGGCTCCACCCAATTTGCGGCCCTGAGCACCAGCCAGCTGCGCGCCATCGGCACCACCGCGCTGGTGGGCATCGATTCGGGCGACATCGCCGCGTTGGGGACCAAAGGTGTGGCTGCTCTGAGCAACACCCAGGTGGCCTCGCTGACGGCTGGGCAGGTGCAGGGCCTGAGCACGGCGCAGGTGGCGGCGTTGAGCACTTCGCAGGTGGCCAGCCTGGGCACCACACAAACGGCCGCGTTGCAGACCGCCGACATCGCGGCGCTGTCCACAGCGCAGGTTCGCGCCATCTCCAGCGTGGGCATGACGGCGTTTGAAAGCGCAGCCCTGCAGGCCTTCAGCAGCACCCAAGTGGCGGCCTTCAGCACAGCGCAGATACGCAGCATCGCTGCCGACGCGATAGCCGGCCTGGACACCGGCGACCTGCGGGCGCTGAGCACCGCACAACTGCGCCAACTGCAAACGGCCCAGGTGGCTGCACTGGAGAGCCACCAGGTGGCTGCCCTGACCACCACCCAGGTGCAGGCACTGGGCACCAGCCAGGTGCGGGCGATAGAAACCACCGACCTTGCAGCCCTGAGCACGCAGCAACTGTCGGCGCTGGGCACCACGCAAGTGCAGGCGTTGAGCTCGCAGCAGGTGGACAGCCTGAGCGCCAACCAGCTCACCAGCTTGAGCAGCCACCAGCTGGCCGCGCTGAGCACCAGCGCGGTGGGCGTGTTGACCAGCGCCGACCTGAATGCCTTCGGCAGCAGCCAGATGGCCGGGCTGGGCACGGCCCAGGTGGCCGCTCTGGGCAGCTCGGTGTTGGCCGCACTGGACAGCGCATCGCTGGCGGCCTTGACCACGCGCCAGCTCAATGCCTTGGGCACCGCCAACTTCGACGCCTTGACCAGCAGCCAGTTGGCCACGTTGAGCACGGCACAAATCGCCAGCCTGGCCACACGCTACATCGGCACCCTGGACACCGCCGAGCTGGCCGCCCTGAGCACCGCACAGTTTGCGGCGCTGACCACCGCGCAGGTGCAAGCGCTGAACACCACCCAGGTGGCGGGCCTGCAAACCGACGACCTGGCGGCGCTGGGCACAAACCAGATCCGCGCCCTGGGCAGTGCCGCCATGGCCGCGCTGCAAACCGATGCCGTGGCGGCGCTGAGCACGCGCCAGATTGCGGCACTCAGCACGGGCCAGATCACCGCCCTTGAAACCGCCGACCTGGTGGTGCTGAACAGCAACCAACTGGCAGCCTTGAGCACGGGCCAGTTGCGGGCGCTGACCACAACGCAGGTTGATGCTTTGGAAACCGATCAGGTTGCGGCCCTGAGCACGCAGCAAATCAGGGCCATGAGCACGGCGCAGATCGCGGCGCTGGGTGACCTGGGCAGCGGGCAGTTTGCAGCGCTCAGCACCGGCCAGGTGGCGGCGCTGCGCACGGACATGGTTCAAGGCCTGTCGGGCGACAACCTGGCCGCCTTGAGCACCACCCAGTTGCGCACCCTTTCCACGCAGGCCGTGGCAGCGCTGGACAGCGCACAGATCCAGGCGCTGACCACAGCGCAAGTGGCGTCGCTGAATGTCAACCAGCTCGTTGCCCTGGGCACCGCGGGCGTGGCCGCGCTGGAAACCCGCGACCTGGCGGCGCTGAGCACCGGCCAGATCGCGGCGTTGAGCACCGCGCAGCTGCAAGCCCTGGGTGATGGCCAGCTGGTCGCCCTGACCACCAGCCAGTTGCGCGCCCTGGGTACGGCACAGATCGCGTCGCTGGGCACCACCGACCTGAACACACTGGACAGCGGCCAGTTGGCGGCGCTGAGCACCGGCCAGATCGCCGCGCTGACCACCACCCAGGTGGCCAACCTCGACGCCGACAGCATTGCCGCGCTGGGCAGCGCACAACTGCGCGCGCTCAGCACCGCCGCCATAGCCGGCATGGACGCCGCCGACTTGCAGGCTTTGAGCACCGCACAGGTGGCCGCCCTCACCACCGCCCAGGTGCTTGCCATTGAAACCGCCGACTTGTTGGTGATGGACAGCGCCGACCTGGCCGCTTTCACCACCGGGCAGATGCGGGCGCTGAGTACGACACAACTGGACGCCCTGGGCGCCAGCGAAAGCGCAGCCTTCACCACCGCGCAGATCAACGCCCTGGCCTCGGCGCAGATTGCCGTGCTGGACGGCCTGACCAGCACGCAGTTGGCTGCGCTGAGCACCGGTCAGCTGGGCGGGCTGAGCACCAGCCAGATCAACGACATCAGCACCGCCGAGCTGGCCGCGATGAACACGGCACAAGTGCGTGCCCTGGGCACCACCGCGTTGGCCGCGTTGGACACCGGCGCACTGGACGTGCTGAGCAGCACACAACTGCGGGCGCTGAGCAGCTCGCAGGTGGCGGCGCTGACCAACACCCAGCTGGCCTCGCTGGAGTCCAACGACTTTGCAGCATTCAGCACCGGCCAGGTGCGGGCGCTGTCCACGGCCCAGCTGGACACGCTGACAGCCAACCAATTGCAGATGCTGAGCACCGCACAGGTGGTGGCACTGAGCAGCGCACAAATGGCCAGCCTGGGCAGCGGCTTCAACGACTTGAGCTCGGTGCAACAGCAGGCGCTGACGGGCACGCAGATCGCGCAGCTCACCACCGCGCAGGTGGCGGGCATGGAAAGCAGCGACCTGGCCGCACTGAGCACGCGGCAAATAGCCGCCATCGCCACCGCGGCCATAGCCGCCATGGACGCCGCCGACCTGCAGGCGCTGAACACGGCCCAAGTGCGCGCCCTGCTGGCCACGCAATTGCGCGCCATTGAAACCGCCGACCTGGCGCTGATGGATACCGCCGACATTGCCGCACTCAACCCCGCGCAGTTGCGCGCGCTGAGCACCGCACAAACGGCGGCACTCAGCAACGACCAGGTCGCTGCATTGACCTCGGCCCAGATGGCCGCTTTCAGCACTTCACAAGCCGCCCAGCTGACCGCCGGCAGCCTGGACACCATGGGCACGGCGCAGATCGCCGGCCTCAGCGCCAGCAACATCGCCAACCTGTCCACCAGCGAAGTGGCGGCACTGACCACCAGCCAGTTGCTGGCCCTGAGCACCGGCCAGATTGCGGCGCTGCAGACCGCCGACGTGGCCGAGCTGGACGCCACCCAGCTGGGGGCCCTGCGCACGTCGCAACTGGCGGCGCTGTCCAGCAGCCAGTTTGCTGCCATCGGCACCACCGAACTGGCCGAACTCTCGTCCACCCAGTTTGCCGCGCTGCGCACCAGCCACCTGGCCACGCTGAGCGCCGACGACCTGGACGCCCTGGGCACCCGCGCCTTTGCCGCCTTCACCAACGAACAAGCCGCCAGGCTGACCACCACACAACTGGCGGGGCTGGACGACACCAACCTGGTGCAACTGTCCACCGGCGCCGTGCGCTCTTTGTCCACCAGCCAATTGGCGGCGCTGGGTGAGGCCTCGATCGCCGCGCTGACCACCGCACAGGCCGCCGCCCTGGGCACCGGCCAGGTGCGCAGCCTGAGCACGGCCCAGGTGGCGGCGCTGGAAACCGCCGACCTGGCCGTGCTGGGCACGGCACAGGTGCAGATGCTGAGCACCGGCCAACTGCAGGCCTTGTCCAGCAGCCAACTGCAGGCGCTGGACACCGCGCAGGTGGCCGCGCTCAGCAACGGCCAGTTGGCCGGCCTGGGCAGCAGTGGCTTGAACACGCTGAGCACTGGGCAGATTGCAGCGCTGGGCACCACCCAGCTGTCGCGCCTGTCCAGCAGCACCGTGGGCGCCATGGACACCGACGACCTGGCCGCACTCAGCACCAACCAACTGCTGGCGCTGAGCACCAGCGCCATCAACGCGCTGTCCAGCGCCCAGCTCAACGCCTTGGGCACCACGCAACTGGCGGCGCTGAGCACGGGCCAGGTGCGCGCCATTGAAGCCGACACCCTGGCGCTGGTCAGCACCACCGGCTTGCAGAGCCTGACCACGCGCCAGATCCAGGCGCTGAGCACGGCACAACTGGACGCGCTTGACACTGCACAACTGGTGAGCCTGACCACCGCACAAGTCGCCGCGCTGGGCACCACGCAGGTGGCCAGCCTGGCCGCCAGCGACCTGGCCGAGCTGACCACCGCGCAGATCGCCGCGCTCGACTCGGCCCAGGTGCGCGCCTTCACCAGCGCACAGCTGGGCAGCCTGGACGCTGACGACGTGGCCGCCTTCACCACGCGCCAGTTGCAGGCGCTGGGCAGCGGCGCCATCGCCGGCATGGAAAGCAGCCAGTTGGCCGCGCTGTCCACCACCCAACTGCAAGCGCTGGGCACGGGGCAGATACGCGCCATCGAAACCGCCGACCTGGCTGCGCTCACCACCACACAACTGGCAGCGCTGAGCTCGGCGCAGTTGCGTGCACTCAGCACCGCGCAGCTCGAAGGCCTGGGCACCACGCAATGGGCCAGCCTGGACACGGCACAACTGCGTGCGCTGTCCACCGGCCAGATCGCCAGCCTGAACGTCGACAGCCTGGCCAGCCTGGGCACCACCCAGTTTGCTGCCCTGTCCACCAGCCAGCTTGCCAGCTTGACCACCACGCAACTGGCGGCGCTGGAAACCGCCGACCTGGCGGCCCTGGACAGCGCGCAGTTCCGCGCCTTCACCAGCGGCGCCATCGCGGCCCTGGGCACGACACAAATCGAAGCGCTGACCACTGCACAGATGGCCGCGCTGTCCACCAGCCAGGTGGGGGGCCTGGACGCCGAAGACCTGGCTGCGCTGGGCACCACGCAACTGGCCGCCCTGTCCACCGTCACCTTGCGGGCCCTGGGCACGGCGCAGATTGAAGCGCTGGAAACCTCGCAACTGGCCAGCCTGGGCACGGCGCAGGTGGCAGCGCTCACGCCGTCACAGCTGCTGAACCTGCAGCCCGCCGACCTGAACGCGCTGAGCACGGCGCAGTTTGCCGCGCTCAGCACCGGGCAAATCCGCGCGCTGTCGACAACACACCTCTCGCAGCTGGAAACTGACGACCTGGCCGCGCTGACCAGCGGCCAGATCGCCGCGCTGACCAGCGCCCAGATCGTGTCGCTGGAAGGCGCGCAACTGCAGGCCCTGGGCACCGCCCAAGTGGCCGCGCTCAGCACCGGCCAGGTGCGTGCCATTGAAGCGGCCGACCTGGCCGCGATGGAAACCGCCGACATCGCCGCGCTGACGCCAGCGCAGTTTGCCGCGCTGTCCACCACCCAGGTGGACGCGCTGACCGCTGAACAACTGGCGGCGCTGACCACGGGCCAGATCGGCGCCATGACCCCGCTGCAATTTGCGGCGCTGGACGCCGACGACATCGCCGCCTTCGGCACCACGCAGGTCTCGGGCCTGACGACTTCTCAACTGGCGCGCCTGACCACCACGCAGATGGCGTCACTGGACGCTGACGACCTGGCGGCCATGGACACACGGCAGATCGCCTCGCTGTCCACCACCTTCATTGCTGGCCTGACCGGCGCTGCCGTGGCCGGCTTGACCACCGCACAGATCGGTGCACTCACCACCTCGCAGATGGCCGCCATCGAGCTGGAAGACCTGGCGCAAATGGAGACGGCCGACCTGGCCGTGCTGAGCAGCCTGCAACTGCGCGCGCTGACGGCCGCGCAGATGGAAGCGCTGAGTGCCGACCAGGTGGCCGCGCTGATCACCGCCCAGGTGGCCGGCCTGCGCACGGCGCAGATCGCCGCGCTGGAAGCCAGCGACCTGGCCGCTATGGGCACGGCGCAGTTTGCGGCGCTGACCACCCAACAAATGGCTGCCATCACCACCACGCAAGCGGCCGCGCTGGAAACCGCCGACCTGCAAGCGCTGTCGACGGCACAAGCCCGTGCACTGGACGCCGACAACCTGGCCGCCATGAGCGGCACACAACTGGCCGCGCTTACCACCGCACAGGCCGCCGCACTGGGCCATGTGCAGGCCGCCGCCATCAGCGGGGACGCCATTGCCGGCATGGAAACCGCCGACTTGGCAGCGCTGTCCACCGCCGCCATCGCGGCACTGGGCACCGGCCAACTGAACGCGCTGGACACCACCCAACTGGCCCACCTGACAACACGCCAGGTGGCCGCACTGACCACCACGCAGTTGGCCAGCCTGGAGGCCACCGACCTGGCCGCCATGGGCACGGCACAGTTTGCCGCCATGACCACGGCGCAGATCGCCGCGCTCACGCCCACCCAACTGACGGCGCTCGAAACCGCCGACGTGGCCGCACTGTCCACCGCACAGGTGCGTGCGCTGCAGCCCAGCCAAGTTGTGGACCTGACGGCCGCTGCCGTCACCGCCATGACCACCGCACAGGTGGCCGCGCTGTCCACCGCGCAGATGGCCGTACTGTCCACCACGCAATTGGCCGAGATGGAAACCGCCGACCTGGTGGCGCTGTCCACCACACAACTGGCGGCCTTGTCCACCATGCAACTGGCGGTGCTGTCCAGCGCGCAGACGGCGGCGCTGGGCACGGCGCAGATGGCGGCCACCAGCACGGCGCAAATCGCGGCCATGACGCCAGAGGCCGTGGTGGCCATGACCAGTGCGCAATTTGCAGCGCTGGGCACGGCACAAATGGCGGCCTTCAACACCACCCAGGCCGCGGCCATCGAGGCCGAAGACGTGGCGGCGCTGAACACGCGCCAGTTGGCGGCCTTTGCCGCCGACAACGTGGCGGCACTGGGCACCTCGGCCATCGTGGCCCTGGGCACCAGCGCCTTTGCCGGCCTGAGCACGGCACAGATCGCCGCGTTGACTGAAGCCCAGCTCCAGGTCATCGAAACCGCCGACCTGGCGGTGCTGGGCACCCGCCAGTTGGCCACGCTGTCCACCACCCAGCTGGCGGCGCTGGACACCACGCAGCTGGGGGCCTTGAGCACGGCGCAGGTGGCCGGCCTGACGACGGCGCAGATCGCCAGCCTGGAAGCGGCTGACCTGTCGTCGCTGGCGTCCAGCCACGTGGCCGCGCTGACCACCGCACAGGTGGCGGCCCTCACGTCCACGCAGATGGCGGCGATGGAAACCGACGACCTGTCGGCACTGACCACGGCGCAGATGCGCGCCTTGTCGGCCGACGCGCTGGCCAGCCTGTCCACCGCCGCTGTGGTGGCGCTGGGCACCGAGCAGGTGGCCGCGCTGACCAGCACGCAGGTGCAGTCGCTGAGCGCCGAGAGCCTGGCTGTGATGCAGACCGCCGACCTGGTGGCCCTGGGCACCGCCAAGCTGCAGGCGCTGAGCAGCAGCCAGCTGGACGCCCTGGACACCACACAACTGGCCAGCCTGAGCACCGCACAGGTGGCTGCGCTGACCACCACGCAACTGGCCGGCATTGAAGCCAACGACCTGGCGGCGCTGACCACAGCGCAGTTTGCAGCCCTGACGACGGCGCAAGTGGCCGCCCTGACCACCACACAAGCCGCCACGCTGGACGGCGAAGACATGGCCGCCCTGCGCACCAGCCAGCTGCGGGCCCTGACGGGCGAAAACATCGCCGAGCTGAGCAGCGCCGCCATCAGCGGCTTCACCACAGCGCAGGCTGCGGCCTTGACCAGCACGCAACTGGCGGCCCTGTCCACCACCCACTTCTATGCGCTGGAAACCGCCGACCTGGCGGCCCTGAGCACGGGCCAGATCGCCAGCCTGTCGCTGGAACAACTGGCCGCGCTGGACACCATACAGCTGGCCAGCCTGACCACGCGCCAGGTGGCGGCACTGACCGACACGCAGATTGAAAGCCTGAGCGCCGACAACCTGGCGGGCCTGAGCACGGCGCAGTTTGCGGCCCTGAGCAACAGCCAGCTGTCGGTGTTGACCACGGCCCAGGCCGCTGCGCTGCAGGGTGAAGATATCGCCGTGCTGCGCACCAGCCAGGTGCAGGCGCTGACGGCGGCCAGCATCGCCGAGCTGTCCACCGCCGCCGTTGCTGCGCTGACCACGGCCCAGGTGGGCGCGCTGACCACCACGCAACTGGAAGCGCTGAGCACCACCACGCTGGCCGAGATGGAAACCGCCGACCTGGCAGCGATGCACACCGGGCAAATCGCGGCCCTGTCGTCCAGCCAGATCGACAGCCTGAGCACCACGCAGCTGGACGCCCTGACGACGGCACAAATCGCCGCCATCACCGTCACGCAACTGCAGTCGCTGACGCCTGAAGACCTGGCCGCCCTGGGCAGCACGCGCTTTGCCGCGCTGACCACCACGCAGCTTGAATCGTTCAGCACCGCGCAGGCTGCAGCCATCGAAGCCGACGACATCGCCGCGCTGCGCACCAGCCAGCTGCGGGCGCTGTCGGCTGACAGCATCACCAGCCTGTCCACCGCCGCGCTGGCCGCGCTGACCACCGCGCAAGCTGCGGCACTGACCACCACGCAGGTGGCCGCCCTGTCCACCACCACGCTGGCCGAACTGCAGACCGCCGACCTGGCGGCCCTGGGCACCACGCAGCTCAACGCCTTCAGCGCCCACCAGCTGGACAACCTGAGCAGCACCCAACTGCAGGCACTGACCACGGCCCAGGTGGCGGGCTTGTCCACCACGCTGATGGTGGAGCTGAGCGCCGACGACCTGGCCATGCTGACCACGGCGCAATTTGCCGCGCTGCGCACGGCGCAGATTGCAGCGCTGACCAGCAGCCAGGTGCTGGCGCTGGAAACCGCCGACCTGGCCGCGCTGACCACGGCCCAGGTGCGTGCGCTGACGGTTGAAAACATGCTGGAACTGACGGCCGGCAGCATCGCCGCGCTGACCACGGCGCAAGTGGCGGCGCTGAGCACCACGCAGCTGGAAGCGCTGTCCACCACGCAGGTGGTGGCGTTGGAAACAGCCGACCTGGCCGCGCTGACCACGCGCCAGATGCAGGCCCTGAGCACCACGCTGCTGGACGCGATGGGCACCACGCAGATTGCCGCCTTTGGTACCAGCCAGCTGGCGGCCATGACGAGCACGCAAATCAACGCGCTGGGCGCCAGCTATGCCGAATCGCTGACCACCCACCAGATGGCGGCGCTGAGCACGGCGCAGATCGCGTCGCTCACCACGGCGCAGGCGGCGTCGTTGGAAACGGCTGACATTGCCGCGCTCAGCACGGCACAGATCCGCGCCTTCGGCGCCGACGCGTTGGCGTCGTTGAGCAGCGCCGTGGTGCAGGCCCTGTCCACCAGCCAGGTGGGCGCCTTCACCACCACGCAGATGGCCGACATGAGCACCACCATGCTGGCGCTGCTGGAAACGCGCGACCTGGTGATGCTGAGCAGCGCACAACTGGCCGCCCTGAGCACCACGCAGATGGACGCGCTGGACACCACACAACTGGCCAGCCTGGGCACGGCGCAGGTGGCTGCACTGAGCACTCGCCTGATGGCCGGCCTGGCCGACACCGACCTGGCGGCGCTGACCACGGCGCAATTTGCTGCGCTGACCACGGCCCAGGTGGCCGTGATCACCAGCAGCCAGGCCGCAGCGCTGGACGCGGCCGACCTGGCCGCCCTGTCCACCACGCAGGTGCGGGCGCTCAGCGCTGAAGCCATCGCGTCAATGGGCACGGCCACCACGGCCGCGCTCAGCACCAGCCAAATGGCTGCGCTGACCACCACCCAGGTGGCCAGCATCAGCGACGCCAACCTGGCCGCCATCGAGACCGCCGACCTGGTGCAACTGGGCAGCACCCAACTGGCGGCCCTGGGCACCGGCGGCCTGAACCAGCTGAGCAGCGTGCAACTGGCCGCACTGAGCACCAGCCAGATCAACACCCTGACGGCCGACGCCGTGGCCACGCTGGGCAACGACAAGCTCAACGCGCTGGGCACCAGCCAGTTTGCCGCGCTGCGCTCGGCCCAGGTGGCCGCGCTCACCGACGACCAGGTGGCCCAACTGCAAACCGCCGACCTGGCCGCGCTGGGCACAGAACAAGTGCGCGCGCTCAGCGCCACGCACATGGCGTCGCTGACCGAAGCGCAGGCGGCAGCCTTCACCACCGCGCAGGTGGCCGCGCTGTCCACCACACAACTGCAAAACCTGGAAGCCGCCGACCTGGCGGCCATGGGCACGGCGCAGTTTGCCGCGCTGACCACGGCGCAAATTCGCAACCTGACGCTGGACCAGGTGGCGACGCTGGAAACCGCCGACGTGGCCGCACTCGACACCGACCAGGTGCGTGCCTTCACGGCTGACGCCATCAGCACGATGTCGGCCGAGGTGCTGGCCGGCATGACCACCAGCCAGGTGGCTGCACTCAGCACCGCGCAGGTGGTGGCCATCGAAGCCGCCGACCTGGCGCTGATGGACAGCGCCGACCTGGCCGCCATGAACACGGCCCAGGTGCGTGCCTTCACGCTGGAACAGATGGCCTCGCTGGCCACCAGCCAGCTCGCCGGCCTGACCACCACGCAGGTGGCGGCGCTGAGCAGCACGCAGCTGACGGCGATAGCGCCTGAAAACCTGGCCGCCATGGGCACGGCGCAGTTTGCAGCCCTGACCACGCGCCAGGTGTCGGGCCTGACACAAGACCAGGTGGCCAACCTGCAAACCGCCGACCTGGCCGCCCTGTCCACCAGCCAACTGCGCGCCTTCAACGCCGACCAGATGGTGGCCCTGACCACCAGCCAGGCCGCAGCGCTGACCACCACGCAGGTGGCCAGCCTGGGCAGCAGCCAGATCGTGGCGCTGGAAGCAGCCGACCTGGCCGCCCTGGGCACGGCGCAGTTTGCCGCGCTCACCACCGGCCAGGTGGCCAGCATCACCGACGCCCACGCGCCGCTGCTGGAAACCGCCGACATCGCCGCGCTGTCCACCACACAACTGGTGGCGCTCAGCACCACCGCCATCGCAGCGCTGGAAACACGCACCGTGGCGGCGCTGAGCACCAGCCAGTTGCAGGCGCTGACGACCACACAAGTCGCGCACATCGAAGCCAGCGACCTGACCGCCTTGGGCACGGCGCAGTTTGCCGCGCTGACCACGCGCCAGATGGCCGCGCTGACCGACGCCCAGATCGCCGCGCTCGACACCGTGGACCAGGCCGTGCTGTCGGTGGCCCAGCTGGTCGCCATCGGCACCACACAACTGCAGGCACTGCAGGCCGACAACATCGCTGCGCTGACCACCACGCAGGTGGCGGGCCTGACAACGGCGCAGATCGCGTCGCTGGCGCCCACCGCACTGGCCACGCTGAACACGGCGCAGTTTGCTGCGCTGACCACGGCACAGGCCACGGCACTGACCGCCGCCCAGGCCGCAGGTCTTGAAACCGCCGACCTGGCCGCCATGGCCGCCGACCGCATCGCCGCCTTCAGCACCACCGCCATTGCGGCGCTGACGACGGCGGGCGTGGCGGCGCTGTCCACCAGCCAAGTGGCCGCGTTGACCACGGCCCAACTGCGCGCCATCGACGCCACCGACATGCCCGTCATGGCCACCGCCAACCTGCGGGTGCTGAGCACCGCCCAGGTGGCCGCGCTCAGCGTCGAGCAGGTGGCCGCGCTGGGCACCACGCAGCTGTCCAACCTGGGTACCACGCAAGTGGCTGCGCTGGGCACCAGCCAGCTGCGTGCCATTGCCACCGGCGACCTGGCCGCGCTGGAAACGGCGCAGTTTGCAGCCCTGACCACCGCCCAGGTGGCCGCGCTGAGCAATGCGCAGATGGCCAACCTGCAGTCGGCCGACCTGGCCGCGCTGGGCACCGCACAGGTGGCCGCCATCGCCACCAGCAGCCTGGTGGAACTGAGCGCCACGCAGGTGGCCGGGCTGACCACCAGCCAGGTGCTGGCGCTGACGGCCAACCAGGTCAGCGCACTCACCACCGGTCAGATGGCGGCCCTGCAAACCGCCGACCTGGCCGCCATGAGCACGGGCCAGGTGGACGTGTTCACCACCGCCCAGATCGCGGCGCTGGGCACGGCACAACTGGCGGCACTGACCACCAGCCAGTTGTTTGAACTGGGCACCACGCAACTGGGCGCCATCGCAGCGGCCGACCTGGCCGCCCTGGGCACCCGGCAATGGGTGGCCTTCAGCAGCGGCCAGATCGCGGGCCTGAGCAGCGCCCAAGTGGCGGCCATGGACACCGGCGACCTGGCCGTGCTGTCGGCCGACCAGGTGGCGGCCCTGTCCACCGCGGCCATTGCGGCGCTGAGCCAAAACCACATCACCGCGCTGACCACCACGCACCTGGAAGCCCTGCGCACCAGCCAGATACGCGCCATTGAAACCGCCGACCTGGCGGCCATGCAAACGGCCGATCTGAACGCACTGAGCATCGCCCAGCTCAACGCACTGAGCACTGAACAGGCCGCCGCCTTGACCGTGGGCCAGCTGCAGTCGCTGAGCACCACGCTGCTGGCAGGCCTGGGCACCAGCCCGCTGTCGGCCATCGCCGCTGCCGACCTGGCAGCGCTGGGAACCTCGGCCTTTGCAGTGCTGACAGCCAGCCAGATGGCCGGCCTGACCACAGCACAGATCGCTGGCCTGGACACCGCCGACCTGAACGTGCTGAGCGCCACGCAGCTGCGCGCCATCACCACCGCCGGCATTGAAGCCTTGAGCGGCGCACAACTGGCGGCGCTGTCCACCGGCCAGGTGGCGCAGCTGACAACCAGCCAGATGGCGGCCATCGAAAACGCCGACCTGGCGCTGATGGACACCGCCGACCTGGCCGCACTGACCGCCGCACAGGTCAAAGCCCTGGCCACCGACCAGGTGCAGTCGCTGACCACCGCGCAGCTGAGCAACCTGACGGCCACGCAGCTGTCGGCCTTCACCGCCGACCAGATGGCCGTGCTGGGCACGGGTGACCTGAACAGCCTGCGCACCGCGCAGTGGGACGCCTTCACCAGCGGCCAGATGGCGGCCTTGACCACCACACAGGTGGCCAACCTGCAGGCCGACGACCTGGCCGTGCTGCGCACCAGCCAGATCCGCGCGCTGGACACCGACGCCATCCAGGCACTGAGCACCGGCCAGGTGGTGGCGCTCACTTCCACACAAGTGGCAGCGTTGACCACCAAGCAGGTGGCGGTGCTGGAAACCGCCGACGTGCGGGCCCTGGAAACCACCGACCTGGCGGCCATGGGCACGACGCAGATACGCGCCTTCACGGCCGAGCAGGTGGCGGCGCTGGACACGGCACAACTGGTCAGCCTGGGCACCGCGCAGGTGGCCGCGATCGGCACCACGCAGTTGGGCGCCATCACCGCAGCCGACCTGAACACGCTGGGCACGGCGCAGTTTGCGGCGCTGCGCACGTCGCAAATAGCGGCCCTGACCACCACGCAGGTGGCGGCGCTGCAAACCGCCGACCTGCAGGCGCTGGCCACCAGCCAGGTGCGGGCCTTCAGCACCGCGGCCATCGCGGCCATGGGCAGCAGCACGCTGCAGGCGCTGGACAGTGAACAGGTGATGGCGCTGAGCAGCGCTCAGGTGCGGGCCTTGAACACAGCCCTTATCACGGCGCTGGACAGCGGCGACCTGGCGGCCATGAGCACGGGCCAGATCGCCGCCCTGACGGGTGACCAGCTGGGCGCCATGGACAGCGGCCAACTGGCGGCGCTGACGACACGCCAGGTCAACATCCTGTCCATCGGGCAGCTCAATGCGCTGTCAGCAGCCGACCTGGCCAGTTTCACCAGCAACCAGTTTGCGGCCTTCAGCACCGGCCAGGTGGCGGCCTTCACCACCACGCAGGTCAACAGCCTGGAAGCCGAGGACGTGGCCGCGCTGCGCACCAGCCAGATCCGCGCGCTGGGCACCAGCGCAGTTGAAGCGCTGACCACCGCCAGCATCGCCGCGCTGACCACGGCGCAGGTCTACGCACTGACTTCAAGCCAGGTGCGTGCACTGGCCACCGACGACATCGCGGCCCTGGAAACCGCTGATGTTGCGGCCTTCTCCACGGGCCAGATCGTGGCGCTGAGCACGGCACAGATCGACGCCTTCACCACCAGCCAGATCAACGCGCTGACCACGGCCCAGGTGGCCGCGCTGACCACCACGCAGCTGGAGGTGCTGAGCGGCGCCGAACTCTCGGCCCTGGATGCCCAAGCCATTGCCGCGCTGCGCACGGCGCAGATCGCGGCGCTGAGCACGACCCAGATCACCGAGCTGGACACCGGCGACCTGGCCGCCTTCAGCACGGCGCAGGTGCGCGCCTTCACCACCACGCAACTGGCGGCCCTGGACAGCAGCGACCTGAACGCACTGACCACCGCACAGTGGAACACGCTGACCACCACCCAGTTGCAGGCCATAGACACCAGCGACCTGGTGACGATGCAAAGCGCCGACCTGGTGGCGCTGAGTTCGGGGCAGATTGCAGCGCTCAGCGTCGAGCAGATCGAGGCGCTGGACACCGCGCAACTGGCGGTGTTCACCACCACCCAGGTGGCGGCGCTGACCACCACGCAGCTGGCCAGTTTCGACGCTGAGGAGCTGGCCGCCTTCAGCACCGCGCAGTTTGCGGCGCTGCGCACGGCACAGATTGCGTCGCTGTCGGGAGAGCAGATCAGCGGCCTGGGCACGGCGCAGATCGAAGCCTTCACCACCGCGCAAGCCCGGGCATTAACAGCCGACCAGATCGTGGCGCTGACCACGGCCCAGGTGGTGGCGATGGAAACCGCCGACCTGCGGGCCATGACCATGACCCAGTACAACGCCTTCGAGGCCGAGGACTGGAGCGCGATGAGCACAGCGCAGTTTGCCGCGCTGCAGGCGGTGACACCCATCGTGCTGGACCTGGACCGCAACGGCATCCAGACACTGGCTGCGGCTGAAGGGGTGCAATTCGACCTCACGGCCACCGGGCAAACCGCGCAAGTGGGCTGGGTGGGTGGCAACGACGGCCTGCTGGTGCGTGACATCAACGGCGACGGTCTCATCAACGACGGCAAGGAACTGTTTGGCGGCGCCACGCAGTTGAACAACGGCCAACGCGCCGGCCACGGCTTTGCCGCGCTGGCCGAGCTGGACAGCAACGGCGACGGCAAGGTCAACACCAGCGACACCGCGTTCAACGAACTGCAGGTGTGGGTGGACGCCAACCGCGACGGCACCACCGATGCCGGTGAACTGCGCGGCCTGGTGCAAGCGGGTGTGTTGGAGCTGAACCTGGACTTCAGCAAGGGCACAGAAACCGACAACGGCAACCTGCTGGGCCTGTTGGGCAGCTACACCGCCAGCGATGGCACCGAGCAGCAGATGGTGGACGTGTGGTTTGCCAAGGACGCCGGCAGCACGCCGGCCTTGAACGACCTGCTGGTGGCCGACGCTGGTTACCTGCTGGCCGAGCCGGCAGAACCAGCGGTCACGGCAGCCAAGGCCGCCGACAAGGCCCACACTGCGGTGGGTGGCAGCGTGCCGCGCAGCAGCTTGACCGACGACGAACTGTTGCGACAGCAGAACCTGCTGTTGTGATGGCAGGGGTGGGGCTGGGCAATGCCCAGCCTCACGGTTGACACCCGGTCTGCCCAGCGGGTGACCTGGTTACCGCTGTGGCTGCACCCGCGCCTGCAGTGCCGACACCGTCGCCGGCAACGGCAGGCCCTCGTGCCGCGCCACCTGCTCCAGCGCGGCTTCAAACTGCGCACGCGCCACTGCCGCCACCTGGCGCAGGTAGGCGTGCAAGTCGGCATCAGCGGCCTGGCGGCTTTCGCAACTGGCGCTGTAGGCTTCAAATTGCGTCAACTGCACCAGCAGTTCGGCCACATGGCGTGGGCATTCGCAGGCGATGGTGCTGGAGCGGCTGGCAAAGTCGGCCAGCACCGCGTCGCTCCAGCGGCGCTGCGGCACTGCGGCGGGTGCGGCACCGGGGGCTGACAGGAAAGCCGTGCCGGGTTGCAGCAGGGGGCTGCGCGGGCGCAGGCTGCGCAGCCAGTGCGCCAGCACCACATCGGGCTGCGGCTCGCGCAGCAGCGCCACGCCAGCAGCGGCCAGGGCTTCGCACACAGGGTCAGCGGCAAAGCCGTACAACACCGCTTGCGGCCAGGCGGCCCAGGCCGGCGCTGCAGCCTGCACCTCGGCCCACCAGCCGTCGTGCAGGTGGGGCTGGTGCCACAGCACGGCGTCGGGCGGCTGGTCTTGCAAGGCCGCTGTGGCCTGCGCCAGGTTTTCGTAGGGCCCCAGCAGTTGCACACCCGGCCCCAGGCTTTGCAGCAGCGCCGGCCGCTGCAGACGCTTGCCCCAGGCCGCACCCACGGCCGCCACGCGCCAGGTCTGCACCGGCGCCGGGCCCGCTGCGGCCCAGGGGGCGGGCAGCAGCCCGCCTGCGCCATCGGCTTGCAGGGCCAGCGCATCGGCCGGCGCCACCGCCCAGGCCTGGGTGGCCGCCTGCGTCTGCACGTGTGTGGCCGCCACTTGCTGCAACTGCGACAGGTCCAGTGCCGCCAAGCTGCTGATGGCGTGCCCCCACTCGGTCAATTGTTTGATCAGCGCCAACCGCTGCACGTCATCTGCCGAATAGCGGCGCTGGCCGCTGGGCGACAGCGCCGCCTGCGTCAGTTGGTAACGACGTTCCCACACCCGCAGCGTGGCCACCGGCATGCCCAGCATGCGCGCCACAGCGCCACTGCGGTGCCAGGCCGCCGGGCCCGGCGCGGCGGGCGGCTGTGGGCGCTGTGACGGGAGGGGGCTGTTGTCCATGGTTTGCAATGACTCGTTATTGAAGCGCTTATTCGGCCGATGTCCAGAAATTTAACCCTTTTGAAGAGTTTATGCAGCCGCTATGGCGTGGGACTGGCTAGCATCAGGAGCATGAAACAGGGTCAACTGCTGAACGTGGCTGTCATTGGCGCTGGCCTGGCTGGCGCCACCTGCGCCCAGGCCCTGGCCCGGGCGGGGCACGCGGTGCACCTGTTTGACAAGTCGCGCGGGCCCGGCGGGCGCATGGCTACGCGCCGCATGGCGTGGTACAGCCCAGAAGACACCCGGCACACGACGGTGCACACCACGGCGCTGGACCATGGCGCCGTGGCCCTCACCGCCCGCACACCCACTTTCCATGCCTTTTTGCAGCAGGCCGCCGCCGCCGGCAGCCTGCTGCCCTGGCAGCCCCGGCTGGCGCCGCACAGCCTGCCGCTGGAACACACCGGGCCGCACTGGCTGCCCACCCCCGACGGCCCAGCGCTGTGCCGGCAGCTGCTGCAGGGCCTGCCGGCAACCTGGTCTTGCACGGTGGACGGCCTGCACCGGTTTGCCAGCGGCTGGCAGGTGCAGGCCGGTGAGCACATGCACCCCACACCTTTTGACGCGGTGGTGCTGGCGCTGCCGCCCGCGCAGGCCGCACCGCTGCTGAGGCCGCACCACAGCGACTGGGCACGCCACGCCGCATTGGTGGCCATGCAAGCTTGCTGGACGCTGATGGGCGTGGCCGCTGAAAAACTGCCACAAGACACCACCGCACCGCCTTTCGACGTGTTGCGCCCGGTCAGCGGGCCGCTGGGCTGGCTGTTGCGCAACGACGCCCGCCCCGGCCGCACGGCGGTGCCGGGCCAGGCGCACTGGGTGGCCCACGCGCAGCCCGGCTGGAGCCGCCGCCACCTGGAAGATGCGCCCGAAACCGTGCAGCAACACCTGCAGGCGGCCGTGGCCGCCGCACTGGGCCAGCCCGTGGCCTGGCTGCACAGCACCGTGCACCGTTGGCGTTATGCATTGCCGCCTGCACAGCCGTCGCAGCCCCTGCCGCAGCGCGCTTGCTGGTGGCAAACACCGCTGCAACTGGGTGTGTGTGGCGACTTCCTGGGTGGCCACGGCCTCGAAGGCGCCTGGCTTTCAGCGCAGGCCCTGGTGGCCAGGATGACGTGCACCCCGTTGGCCACGGGCGCGCGGCCCGCCACCGCCGCAACTTCGGCGCCCACCGGGTGGCCCGCTTGAACACCCGCCAAGCACCCGGCAGCGGCTTTCGCGGCAACAAAGCCAGCCTGCCCAGCAAACCCTGCAGCCGATGCGGCCGCCCCATGGTGTGGCGCAAAAGCTGGGCCAAGAACTGGCCCAACGTGAAGTTCTGTTCCGACGCCTGCAGGCGCCAAACCGGGGCCGCCCGTGGCTGAACTGCGCCACCTGGTGTTGGTGCTGGGCGATCAACTCGACCTCGAAGCGGCCGCCTTCGACGGCTTTGACACGCGCCATGACGCGGTGTGGATGGCCGAGGTGGCCGAAGAGAGCACCCATGTGTGGTCCAGCAAACCGCGCACCGCACTGTTCCTGGCCGCGATGCGCCACTTTGCGCAGGCGCTGCAAGCGGCGGGGCGGCCACTGCACTACACACGCCTGGGCTCAGGAGCGGGCAGCCTGGCGGCCCAACTGCAGGCTGACGTACTGCGCCTGCGGCCGCAGCAACTGGTGATGACGGCCCCGGGCGACTGGCGCGTGCTGCAGGCGCTGAAAGCGGTGGCGCGCGACGCCGGCCTGGTGCTGGACGTGCGCGAAGACCGCCACTTCTACTGCAGCGTGCGCGACTTCGCCGCCCATGCCCAAGGGCGCAAACAACTGCGCATGGAATTTTTCTACCGCGAACAACGCCAACGCCACCGTGTGTTGATGGAGCCCAGCCCTGGCGGTGCAGACCAACCTGTGGGCGGCCAGTGGAATTTCGACGCCGACAACCGGGAAGCCTTTGGCAACAGCGGCCCGGGCGCCGTGCCGCCGCGCAGCCGCTTTGCACCCGACACCATCACGCAAGAGGTGCTGCAGCTGGTGAACACGCGTTTTGCGCAACACCCGGGCGACCTGCAGCACTTCGCCTGGCCGGTGACGCGGGCGCAGGCACTGCAGGCCTTGCACACCTTCATCAGCGAACGCCTGCCGCTGTTTGGCCGCTACCAAGACGCGATGTGGCCCGGCGACCCCTGGCTGTACCACGCCCACCTGTCGTCGGCACTGAACCTGAAACTGCTGAACCCGCGCGAGGTGGTGGCCGCCGCCGAGGCCGCTTACCGCAGCGGCTTGGTGCCGCTGGCCAGTGCCGAAGGCTTCATACGCCAGATACTGGGCTGGCGCGAATACGTGCGCGGGGTGTACTGGACGCAGATGCCCGCCTATGCCGAGCGCAACGCGCTGGGTGCCCAAGCCGAGCTGCCGGCCTGGTACTGGACCGGCGACACCGACATGGCCTGTCTGCGCGACGCGCTGCAGCAGACACTGGCACACGGCTACGCGAATCACATTCAGCGGCTGATGGTGACCGGCCTGTACACGCTGATGCTGGGTGTGCGGCCGCAGCAGGTGCACGCCTGGTACCTGGCGGTGTACGTGGACGCTGTGGAGTGGGTGGAACTGCCCAACACCCTGGGCATGAGCCAGTACGCCGACGGCGGCGTGATGGCCAGCAAGCCCTATGTGGCCACTGGCAAGTACATCCAGCGCATGAGCCCGCACTGCAAAGGCTGCCGCTACGACCCCGCGCAGCGCAGCGGCGACACCGCCTGCCCCTACACCACGCTGTACTGGGACTTTTTGCTGCGACACGAAAAACGCCTGGCCAAAAACGCACGCATGGCGCTGCAGGTGAAAAACGTGGCGCGGCTGACACCTGCCGATCGTGCGGCCATAACCGAGCGCAGCGCCGCGCTGCGCGCGGGCAGCGTGGGTTGCAGCACGCCCGCACTGCAGTCATGAACACGACCTACCCGCCCACCGTAGCGGCGGCGCAGGCGCGCATTGCCGCCGTGCGCCCCACCGCCTATGCCCGCACACGCAATGCCCTGGACGGCGCGGTGAGCGGCCTGTCGCCCTACATCACCCACGGCTTCGTGTCGCTCACCGATGTGCTGGCCGGTGTGGCCGCCCGCCACAGGCTGGAGGTGCAGCACAAGTTGGTCTACGAACTGGGCTGGCGCGCCTACTTCCGCCACGTGTGGCAGCACCGCGGCGCGGGCATCTTGCAGTCGCTGCACCCCGGCCCGCTGCCCGACGCAGCCTACGCAACCGAACTGCCGCCCGACGTGCGGCAGGGCTGCACGGGCGTGCCGGTGGTGGACCAGGCGGTACACACGCTCTACAGCACCGGCTGGCTGCACAACCACGCCCGCATGTGGTTGGCCAGCTACCTGGTGCACATCCGCAAACTGCACTGGCGCAGCGGTGCCGATTGGATGTACGGCCACCTGCTGGACGGTGACCTGGCCAGCAACCACCTCAGCTGGCAATGGGTGGCCGGCACCGGCAGCAGCAAACCTTACCTGTTCAATGCCGACAATGTATCGCGTTATGCACCAGCGCCCTGGCACAGCCCGGGCACCGTGGTTGACACCGATTACGACACACTGGACCGCCTGGCACGCACACCGGCGCCGCCGCAGCGCTGGCAGGCAGCGGCACGGCCTGCGGGCCTGAGCCCCACGCCGCTGACCGAACCGCCGCTGCAAGCCACCCCACCGCCCACGCTGGGCTTTAAGCCGCCGGACGCCGCGCTGGTGGCCGGCCGCGACCTGTGGCTGCTGCACCCCTGGAACCTGGGTGAACCGCCCGTCACGCTGCCCGCTGACACGCTGGTGGTGGCCGTGCTGACCACCGACTTCCACCAGGCCTGGCCGTGGAGCCCCCTGCGCTGGCAATTCGTAGGCCAGCGCATGACCCAGCGTGCACCACTGCACTGGCTGGGCAGCGCCGCACAGCTGGGCGCCGCGCTGGCCGGCGCACGCAGCGTGCGCACGGTGGCCGACCCGCACGGCGCACCGTGGCTGCCGCAGTGGGCCGAATGCGGCGCCGCGCCGGCCCTGTTCCCGGCCGTGCCGAGCCGTTGCGATTCTTTTTCGCAATGGTGGCGGCGCGCCACCCGCGGGCTGGCAACGGCACAGGACCTGCTGGCGGCCAACGAGGTGCCGGCATGGTGAACACACCGCCTACACCCGAAACACCGGCCACCCCGCCGGCCCCTGCAGGCACCGACCCGCCACCGGCGCTGACGGTGCTGTACGACGGCGCCTGCCCGCTGTGCCGGCGTGAAATTGGCGTGTACCGCGGCCTGCAGTCGCAGCAGCCGGTGTGTTTTGCCGACGTCAGCAGCACCGACTTACCGCTGCCCAGGGCGCTGCCGCCCGACACCACCCGCGCACAACTGTTGGCGCGTTTTCATGTGCAGCGTGCCGACGGCAGCCTGCTCAGCGGTGCGCAAGCCTTTCTGGAACTGTGGGCCGCCTTGCCAGGCTGGCGCTGGTTGGCCCGTGCCGGCCGCTTACCGGGTATGCCCTGGCTGCTGGAGCGCGGCTACCGCGCCTTTTTGCACCTGCGGCCCACGTTGCAGCGCTGGGCCGCAGGCCGCAGTCGGTAACGGCATGGCTGCAGCACCCAAGCCCGGCAGTGCCACCGCGCTGGTGTGGTTCAAGCGCGACCTGCGCCTGCGCGACCACGCGCCGCTGGCCGAAGCGGCGCGCTTTGAACAGGCGCTGGCGCTGGTGGTGCTGGAGCCGCAATGGCTGCACAGCCCCGAGTGCGACCCACGCCATGTGGCTTTCCTGCTGGCCACCCTGCACACCCTGCAGCGCGACCTGGCGGCACGCGGCCTGCCGCTGCTGGTGCGCAGTGGCAGCATGCCCGCCGTGCTGCAGCAGTTGCGCGAGGAACTGCACTTCACCCACCTGCTGAGCCACGAAGAAACCGGCAGCGGCTGGAGCTATGACCGCGACCGCGCCGTGGCCGCCTGGTGCCGCTGCGCCGGTGTGCAATGGGCCGAGTGGCCGCAGACCGGCGTGGTGCGCCGCCTGCGCAGCCGCACCGGCTGGGCCGCGCGTTGGGAGCAGCGCATGAATGCGGCCGAAGTACCCTGCGCCACCGGCTACAAGGCCGCCGCAGGCCACAGCACCAGCGCCCTGCCGCCCCTGCCCACGGTGCAAGGCCTGGGCCTGCCGTTGCCCCCCGCCAGCGCAGACGCGCTGCCCGCTGCTGGCGAGGCCGCCGCCTGGCAAGCTTTGCACCGCTTTCTGGGCGGCCACGCGCGCGGCTACCGGCGCCACCTGTCCAGCCCGCTTGCGGCCGCCGACGGCTGCAGCCGGCTCAGTGCACATCTGGCGTTTGGCACCATTTCCATGCGCTGTGTGCACCAGGCCACCGAGGCGCGCATCGCCACCACACCCGACCGCGAACTGGCCTACGGCCTGCGCGGTTTTGCCAGCCGGCTGCGCTGGCACTGCCACTTCATGCAGAAGCTGGAAGACGAACCGGCGCTGGAATTCAGGAACCTGGCACGCAGCGTGGACGGCCAGCGCCCGGGCGACGGCGTCAACCCCGAAGCGGTGGACAGCGCACGCCTGCAAGCCTGGTGCGAAGGCCGCACCGGCTACCCGATGGTCGACGCCTGCATGCGCCAGTTGTGCACCACCGGCTGGCTGAACTTCCGCATGCGCGCGATGCTGGTCAGCTTTGCCGCTTACCACCTGTGGCTGCACTGGCGGCAACCCGGGCTGCACCTGGCGCGGCAGTTTCTGGACTTCGAGCCCGGCATCCACTGGAGCCAGATGCAGATGCAGTCGGGCACCACAGGCATCAACACGCTGCGCATCTATTCACCCGCCAAACAGGCGCTGGACCACGACCCGCAAGGCGTTTACGTGCGGCGCTGGGTGCCGGAATTCGGCACCCCAGCCTACCCAGCGCCCATCGTGGACGAGCGCAGCGCGCTGGCCGCTGCCAAAGAGCGGCTGTACGGCCTGCGCAAGACCGCCCCGGCACAAGCCGAGGCCGGCGCCATTCAGCACCGGCACGGCTCGCGCAAAAGCGGCCTGCCGTCCACCACGCCGCGCCGGCGGCGCGGGCCCGCAGCGCCCGAAGGTCAGGGGCAGTTGTTTTAGGGCCAGCCCGCGTTGCACGCGGGTCGTGCAAGCAGCGGCAGGCCTTGCTTTTCAGCGCCGGGGTCCGCTTGGACTACATCTGGCATGCCTATTGCACACCTATTGCACACCAATTGCGCGCCTTTCGCTGTTTGATCGCACGCACCTCAGCTGCTCGCCCGTGGTCTGCACGGCACTTAAAGTCCACACGCCACACCCCCGCCCACCGCCACCATGAACCTGCAACCCCAAACACTGACCGCTGCGGCCTTCGCACCCTATGGCGAGGTTTTCAACCGCCTGGAACAACCCGGCCGCCTGTACACCGAAGCGGCGCTGGGCAGCACCCGGCCCCAGGCCTGGCCCAGCTTGTCGATGGTGCACAAGCCCCCCACCCCGCCAGGGCTGCTGCAGGTGCTGGAACTGGAACGCCACGCCTTTTCATCACAAAGTTTTGTGCCGCTGGAAGTGGGCCGTTGGCTGCTGCTGGTGGCGCCCCCTGCTGCCAGCGGTGGGCCTGACGCGGCGCGTGCGCAGGCCTTCATCGCCACCGCCCAGCAGGGCGTGACCTACCGCGCCAACACTTGGCATCACGGCCTGACGGTGCTGGACCGGGCGGCGCACTTTGCCATCTTCATGTGGCGCGACGGCACCGAGGGCGACGAAGAATTTGCCCCCGTACCGTCCACGACGCCCTTGCGTGTCCACCTGCCCAGCTGAGAGGCTTTCGCGTCGCAACAGGGCATTGCACAGCCCTGCTTCATCACCCCTTCGGAGCAAACCCCATGGCCTGGACCCCCCAGCGTGACTTCATCGGCTACGGCAACCAGCCACCCGACCCGCAATGGCCGGGCGGTGCCCGGCTGGCGGTGAACTTCGTGATGAACTACGAAGAAGGCTCGGAGCCTTCGGTACAAGACGGCGAAGGCCACACCGAAGTGGGCTACACCGAGGCGCACGGCCTGAACCAGCTGACCAGCGGCCGCGACCTGGCCGGCGAAGGGCTGTTCGAATACGGCAGCCGCGTCGGCTTCTGGCGCCTGATGCGGCTGTTTCAGGAACGTGGGTTGCCGATGACGGTGTTCGGCTGCGCGCTGGCGTTGGAACGCAACCCGCTGGCGGCACAGGCCATCCGCGAATCGGGCTTTGATGTGTGTTCACACGGCTGGCGCTGGATCAAGCACTTTGAACTGGACGAAGCCACCGAGCGTGAGCACATCAAAAAGGCGGTGGAATCGATACAGCGCACCACGGGCGAACGCCCGCTGGGCTGGTACTGCCGCTACGGCCCCAGCGTCAACACACGCCGGCTGGTGGTGGAAGAGGGCGGCTTTCTGTACGACTCTGACTACTACGGCGACGAACTGCCCTTTTGGACCACCGTGCAAGGCCGGCCGCAACTGGTGGTGCCGTATTCACTGACCCACAACGACGGCAAATTCCTGGGCCAAACCGGCACCGGCGACGACTGGTTCCACTTTGTGCGCGACGGCTTCGACATGCTGTACGAAGAAGGCGCGAAGACGCCAAAGATGATGTCGGTGGGCCTGCACATGCGCCTGATCGGCCACCCCGCCCGCGCCATGGGCCTGCAACGGCTGCTGGACCACATGATGCAGCGCCAGGGTGTGTGGATCACGCGGCGCGTGGACATTGCGCGCCATTGGCTGCAGGTGCATCCGTACCCGGGCACAGGGTTGAATGAATGAAGCGCCGACCACGGGTCAGCGGGCCCACCCGCCCGACGGCGGGCGCTGCCGCAGGGCCGAGCCCGTAGACTGCAGGCCCCTACCAGCCGTGGTGTAGCCATGACCCGATGCCGCCTGCCGGCCGCCGCACTGACCTTGACACTGACCCTGGCCTTGGCACTGCCTGCCAGCCTGTGCAGCGCACAAACCCCCGACGCCCGCCGCCTGAGCGACAGCACCCACATCACCGGCGAGGTGGTGGAAGGGGCGCGCAACCTGAAACACCGCCTGCGCATCACCTACCGCCAGGCGCCGACACAAGAGCTGCTGATCGAGGCCAGCAGCGAAACCGTGTTCGCCAACATGCTGGCCGCCTACACGGCCTACTTGAGCAAAGACTCGGCGTCCAAAGACTACGCCCGGGTGGTGTCGCCCAGTGGCTGGGTGCTGGTGATCCACTGGCCCGAGGTGGCGTCGCTGCACCGCTGGACCGAGCGGCCCTGAGCGCACAGCGGCCTGTTTGGCTGCCGGTTTGGGGCCGGTTTGGCCGTCTTTTTCAGCCCCTTGCCCGGCCCCCGCCCTGCCTAGACTGGGGCCACCCGCCACTGGCACCAGCGCCGCTGTTGCGCGCGCTGCACCCGCATGTCTGCACAGCCCGCGGTGCACCTGCACCTCATCGCCTATTCCGAAGAAACCTACCAGCAGGTTCAAGCGCCCTGGCAGGTGCTGGACAACCGCGCCAACCCACGGCCCGACTGGTTTGAATACGGCCCCTTGCGCCACACGCTGCTGCAGGCGCAGGCCAGCGGCAGCTGGGACGAAAGCGCGTTCTACGGCTACTTCTCGCCCAAGTTCTGCGCCAAGACGGGCCTCAGCCACGAGCAGGTGTGCAACTTTGTGCAGCAGCACGCGGCCAGCGCCGACGTGCTGCTGTTTTCGCCGCAACCCGACATGGGTGCTTTTTTTCTCAACGTGTTTGAACAGGGCGAAACCTTCGACCCCGGGTTGATCGACGCCTACGGCCAGTTTCTGGCCAGCATCGGGCGCGCGGTGCCGCTGCGGCAGTTGGTGATGGACGCACGGCAGGTGTGCTTTTCCAATTACTTCGTGGCCCGGCCCGCTTTCTGGCGCGAGTGGCTGACCCTGAACGAGGCGCTGTGGGCCACCTGCGAAGGCCCGCCCACGCCGCTGCAACAGGCGCTGACGCTGGCCACCACCTACCCCGGCCCGGGCGGTGTGGGCGTGCAGCGCAAGGTGTTCCTGCAAGAGCGTGCGGTGTCGCTGCTGCTGACCACGCAAGCGCACTGGCGCAGCATGCCCTACGACCCCTTCGGCATGGGCTGGTCGGTGTCGCGTTTTCGTGAACACCCACAAGACGCCTTCATCAGCGACGCACTGAAACGCGCCTTTCGCGACACCGGTTGGCCGGAATACATGAGCGCCTTTGCCACCACGCGGGAGCGTTTTCTGGCGCCGCTGCAGCAGGCGGCCTGAGAGGCTGAGAGTATGTCGATCGTGCCCGCTCATCACCCCAAAACGCCCCCACTTGTCGTTGTAAATGCGCGCCATAGCCCGAGCTATGGCTGTGCTTTGCGCCTAAATTGGTGTCGTTTTGGGGCGCCGCTTGGGCACGCTCGACATACTCTCAGCCTCTGAACCCTGCAGCACCGGGCGCCAGGGCAGCTTGACCAAGGCGGCGCCGCCAGCGTGGCCAATCGCGCCGACGATGCCTGGCCGGCTGGGCCGGCTTCATGACGCCGGGTCAGGCACCGGTTCGGTTCATCATCGGGCCTGCCACCTGCGCCCACCATGAACAAGCCTCCCGAACCCGCCACCACCCACCGGCTTCAGCCCCTGCAGGCCCCGCACAGCGCGCTGGTGCTGGTGGACTACCAAGAGCGCCTGCTGCACCACATCCACCGCGGCGCTGAGGTGCTGGCGCAGGGCACGCGGCTGGGCCGGGTGGCGCAGTTGCTGGGGGTGCCGGTGCTGGGCACCGAACAAAACCCGCAGCGCCTGGGGCCCAACGGCGAGCGGCTGCGCGGCCTGTGCCAGCACACGCTGCCCAAGATGCACTTTGACGCCTGCCGCGACGGCCTGTTGCCCCTGCTGCAGGCCTGCCGGTTGCCCGCGCCCACGCAGGTGGTGGTGGCCGGCTGCGAGGCCCACGTGTGCCTGCTGCAAACGGCCTTGGGCCTGCTGCGCGCCGGCCTGGGCGTGTGGGTGGTGGCCGACGCCTGCGGTTCGCGCAGCGCCGCCAACCACACGCTGGCGATGCAGCGCTTGCAGGCCGCCGGTGCGCAGGTGGTGGGCTTCGAGATGGTGGCTTTTGAGTGGCTGCAGGGCTGCGAACACCCGCAGTTCAAGGCGGTGCTGGAACAGGTGAAGTTGGCGGGGTGACGACAACGCCTCGCTGCAAGGCCACAGACCCCGCCAGCGTCTGGTCAGGCCGCGAGCGAAAAGTCCACCGCTGCCAGCGCGTGCAACGTGGTGGTGTCGAAAGTCGGCAGCGTGCTGTCTTCAGGTTGCACCAGCATCGGCAGTTCGGTGCACCCCAGCACCACGCCTTGTGCACCCCGCGCCTGCAATTCGGCCATGCAGCCGATGAACCACGCGCGGGAGGCTGGCTTCACGGTGCCGCAGCACAGCTCTTCAAAGATGATGCGGTGTATCTCCAGCCGCTGCGCTGCGTCGGGCAGCACACAGTGCACACCCTGCTGCGCCAGCCGCTCGACATAAAACGGCTGCTCCATCGTGAAACGTGTGCCTGTCAGGGCCACGCTGCTCAGGCCCTGGGCGCGTATCGCGGCGGCGGTAACGTCGGCGATGTGGATCAGCGGCACGCTGGTGCAGGCCTGCACCTGGGGCGCCAGCAGGTGCATGGTGTTGGTGCCGATCAGCAGGCACTCGGCGCCACTGTGGGCCAGCCGCTGCGCGGCGTCACACAGGATGGTGGCCATGCCGTCCCAGTCGCCAGCGCGCTGGCGTTGTGCGATGTCCTGGAAGTCCAGGCTCAGCAGGTTCAGCCGCGCACTGCTCAAGCCGCCACGGCGGCGCGCCACCTCGCGGTTGATGATTTGGTAGTACAGCGCGGTGGACTCCCAGCTCATGCCGCCTATCAGGCCAATGGTTTTCATGGGATCACCGGTGTGTGAAGTGGTCGTCTGCGTGCCGCCGCCTGCATAAAACCCACCTGCCATTCTTGCGGCGCTGCAGGCGGCAGGGAGCCTTCAGTTGCACAAGGCTCTGCCCAACAGCAACGAACCGCCGTTGAAGCGCGTTGAAGTTCGTTGAAAGCCGACATCAAGCCCGCCCCCGGGCACCTCACTGGGTGTTGAGGTGCGACACAAACGTCACCACCAGGGTGAGTGTGCCGACGACGGCCGTGAAGACCACCATGCCGGCGGCGTAGAGCTTGGCAACTTTGTTGCGGGTGTTCTGGATGGAGGTGTCTTGCACAGTTTTGGCCTCAGGCGACAATTTGGGCCAACGCCAAACCAGGCGTTGGTAGGGTATCAAGCCGCAGCTTGTAAACCCATGAGTGTCACCGAAAGTGTGCACCGGCGCTGGTCAGCGTTGCCGTCAAGCCACCACCACAGCCGCCGGCGCGGCCGCCACACGCCACAGGTGCTGCACGCCGGCATGCGGCAAGCCGCAGCGTGGCGCCCAGGGCGGCAGGCAGCTCCACACCTGCCGGCCTGCCGCCAGCGCCACCACCAGCGCCTGCGATTCACAGCCCACCACATGGCGCGCGCCGTTCAGCGCCAAAGCCAGGCTGGTGTGGGTGTCCAGCACCACGGCCGGGTGGCGGGCCAGCCAGGCGCTGTACTTGCCCGGCGGGTCTGCAGGGTGCGGCCGCAGCCGCAGGCGCTGCGGCCCGCCCAGGCCGGCGGCGGCACGCATCTGCATGAAGTAGTCCAGCGCCTGGAATTCACCCGCGGTGCCACGGCCCCAGTCGTTGCGCAGCGGCTCCATCACCAGCAGCACATCGCCCTGGCCGGGGCGCAAGGGCACCACGGCCTGCGCTTGTTCCTGCAGGTAACGGTTGGCGTAACAGCGCAGCCGGTGCGGCGGGAAGTGCTTGCAGGCGATGTCCACCGCCATCGGGTCGGTGAGCCAGAACTCCTCGGGCCACTGCTGGTGGCCTTTGAAGACAAAACGCTGGGGGTAGTTCACCCAGTGGTCGATGACGGCGGCGCAGCGCAGGTTCAGGCGCTGCGCCAGCACGCGGGCGTCGTGCTCCAGCGTGCTGGCCCAACCGGTGCCGGTCAGCACCAGTTGCACACCGGCCAGCGCTTGTTCCAGGCGGTTGCACACCGTGGCGTCACCAAAACGCGCGCGCCACAGCGCCAGCGCCGGGCCCTGCATCACCGCACGCACGTGCAAGCCGGGTCTTTCCAGCCAGGGCAAGATCAGGTTGCAGGCACCGGCGTCGTGGCACACCACGGCCACGGCATGGGGAAGATCGGGGTCGCGCAGCATGCGGGTTACTCGGGTGGGGTGCTCTGCGCAAGCGTGCCCGGCGCTGGTGTGTGCAGCACGAAGCGGGCGAAGTACAACAAGTCGGTGGGCTGGCCGTCCACCAGCTCCTGCCCCCGGCGCACCGCTTCTTGCACAAAACCAGCGCGCCGTGCAATGGCCACCATGCCGTGGTTGCAGGCCAGCATGCCGCAGGTCAGCTTGCGCAGGCGGGGCTCGGCGGCCAGTGCGTCGGCCAGCAAAGCAAAGGCTTCCAGCCCCAGGCCCTGGCCCCACAGGCTGCGCTCGCCCAGCAAGATGCCGATGTCGGCCGTGCCGTGCTGCGGGCTGCGGTAGGCGGTCAGCGTGCCCACGGCCTGGTCGGTGGTGTGCAGGCGCGCGCTCAGGTACAGGTTCGCGCTGCCCTCAAAGCTGTTCAGGTAGCGCAGGCTGCTGTCCAGCGTGTGCTGCACAAAACGCTGGTTGCTGTAGCGCACCACGGCGGGGTCGTTCAACCAGGCCACGTGCTGCGGCGTGATGTCGCTGCTGCGCATGGCGCGCAACATCAGGCGCGGGCCTTGCAACGCTGGGAATGCGGTCACGCCGGGCCTGCGCAACAGATCAGGCCGGCTGCGCTGCAGCAGGGTGTGCAGCCGCCGCGCGGGCCGGCATAACGCCGTGCCTGGTGTCACTTGCTGGGCCCGCACCCACCGCCGCGCGCAAGGCCGGCAGTTGCGACCACACCTTCTTGAACGCGGCCACAATTTGCGCCACCTCGTGCGGGCCGTGGGCAAACTGCCCCAGGGCCAGGCCGAAGAAGCTGCGGCTGTGCAGGTCTTCGGCCACCGGGCACAGGCCTGGGCCGTAGGTGACGGTGCTGTCACCCTGCGGCGCGCCTTTCCAGGGGAAACCGCCGGTGCCGTAGGCGATGCGGTGCCGAAACAGCGGCAGCAGGTGCAGGTTCTGGTAGCTGCCCACGATGCCGGGCACGCCTTCGGCGCGCAGCGCTTGCAGCAGGGTTTCGCGGCCCAGGCCCAGGCGCACGGTGTCGAGCTGCAGACCGTAGATGTAATAAGCGTGGGTGTTGCCGGGCAGCACCGCAGGTGTGCTCAGCCCCGGCAGGCCGGCCAGGCCGGCATTCAACAGCGCAGCGGCTTGCTGGCGCGCCTTTACACGCGCGGCCAGTTGCGGCAGTTGCACGGCGGCAATGGCAGCTTCTATCTCGCCCAGGCGGAAGTTGTGGCCCAGCAGGTTGCACAGCTCGGCCGGTTCGTCGCTTTGCACCACGGCCTCGGCGTGGTTGCGGATGAGCGCCAGGCGTTGTGCATAACGTTCGTTATTGGTGACCAGCACACCACCCTCGCCGCAGTGGATGTGCTTGTGGTAATTCAGGCTGTAGCCGCCGATGTCGGCCAGCGTGCCCGCCGGCTGGCCGTGGTGCAGCGCGCCCGGCGCCTGCGCGCAGTCGCCCAGCAGCTTCAGGCCGTGATGTTCACAAATGTCGCGCAGCGCTGTCATGTCGGCGCTCTGGCCAAAAATGTCCACCGCCACCACGGCCTTGGTGCGCGGTGTGATGCGTTGCAGCACGCTGCCGGGGCTGATGTTGTAGGTGGCGCGGTCGATGTCGGCAAACACCGGCACGCCGGCCCAGTGCAGCACTGCGGTGGCGGTGGCGGCCATGGTCCAGGGCGTGGTGATGACCTCGTCACCGGGCTCGATGCCGATGGCACCCACAGCGCACACCAAGCCGCTGGTCCAGGAATTCACCGCCACGGCGTGTTTGACGCCAAAGTAAGCCGCGCACTGCGCTTCAAAAGCGCGCACGCGGCTGCCGCCCATGAAAGCCTCGCCAGGGGCGCCGATGTAGCCCGACAGCACGCCGCCGCGGATGACGCTGGCCGCTGCGGCCACGTCGTCTTCGCCCAGCATGGGGGGGTGCGGTGCCATGTGCTGCACCGCCGGTGCGCCGCCCAGCAGGGCCAATGTGGTGGAGGGGGTGGTCATCTACGGGGTCCTTGGCATCGAGGTGTCAGGCGGTCAAAGTGGGGTGTGTGGCGGGCGCTGTTGTGGGCGCTGTTGTGGGCGCTGTTGTGGCTCTCAGGTCCGCCGCAGCGGCACCGCCCCCAGCCAGCCCAACTGCGGCCCGCAACTGGGGCATCAGCATGCCCTGCCAGGGCGCTGGTGCCACAGCGGACTTTCGGCGTATCTGTTCACACACCCGCTGCGCGGCCAGCGCGGTGTGGCCGGTGCTGGCCAGCGGCACGCCGCAGCGCAGGTGCTGCAACAGGTTGACCACCGCACAGGCGGTGGCCTGCAGGTATTCACCCTCGCTGCGCTGGCCGGCGTCGAGCACGCGGTAGCCGGCAAAGTGTGGGCTGTTGATGACGCGGCGCACGCGCCATTGCAGGCCGCCGTCTTCCATCGTGATGACGGCTCTTTCGCACACCAGTTGCAGTTCGAACAGCGCCACATCGGCCGCATGCGCCGTGGCCAGGTGCACCGGCACGCCGCTGTCTGACTGCAGCAGCGCGGGCACCGTGGGGTCGTCGGGCCAGAAATCGGCCACCGCCGGGCCGGCCTGCAGCACGGCCAGCGGCCCCAGCAACTGGTGCAGCAGGTCCACCAGGTGGCTGCCGTTGTTCAGCACGCCTTTGTTGTAGGTGCCGGTGGCCGAGCGCACCACGCCCCAGCTGCCGTTGCGCAGCTCGGTCGCCAGGCGCCGCACGTCAGGCGCCCAGCGGCGTGTGTGGTTCACGGCCAGCGGCACACCGGCGCGCGCGCAGCGCGCCACCAGGGCCGCCGTTTGCGCCACCGTGGGCGTCACCGGTTTTTCGCAGAAGATGAGCCGGGGCTGCAGCGCCAGGGCACCTTCCAATTGCTGCGCATGGGCCGCCGTGGGTGAACACAGGCTGATAACGTCATAACGCCCCACCCCACCGGCGGCCGCCACGGCCGGCAGGCTGTCAAAGCCCTGTGGCACGCCCCAGCGTTGCATGAAGGCCTGGCGGCGCGCCGCATCGGGCTCGACGCAGGCCTTCAGTTCAAAGCCGCCGTGGCGGGTGTAGGCGCCGGCATGGGTCAACGGCGGCAACGAGGCTGCACGTTCGGCGTCGAAGCCGCCAGCGATGTTGCCGCAGCCAACAACCAACACACGCAGCGGTGCGGCGTCAGCCCCGGCGGTGGGTGCGCGGGCCGGGGGCGCTGTGTTCATGCCGCGCTCAGCTCGGCGGGCGTTGCAGCGCCTGCGGCGGTTGGGCCTGCGGATGCAGCGCCCGCCGGCGCGGCGCCATAACGCTGGCCGTAGCTGCTGGCCGGCAGGTGGCCGCGCTGCACGGCCTCGGCCACAAACTTCAACAGCAACGGGTCGTTGTAGCGGCGCGCCACGATCTGCAGGCCAAAAGGCAGCCCCAGCGGGCCTTTGAACACCGGCGCGTTGACGCTGGGCAGTTGCGCCAGCGTCCACATCAGCGCCGAGTCGGGCCGTTCTTCCAGGTGGCGCAGCGGCGCCTCACCGGCGGTGGACAGCGTCACCAGCACGTCAAAACCCTGCGTGTAACGCTCCATCAAGCGCGCCAGTTCCACCTGCCGCGCCAGCGCGGCGCGGTAACCCTGCGGGCTGACCTTGTTGCCGGCTTCGATCAGCGCGTTCATGACCGGCGACACCAGCTCGGCCTGCTGAAATTCCTGCTTGAAGTAGTAGGCCAGCGCGCGGTTGTAGATGGTGGCGTGCAGGGGGTGGCACTCGGCCATCTCTTCGGGCAGCGTGGCGGGCACCACGTCAAACCGCTCATCGGCCTGCAGGGCTTTGAGCCAGTCAACCAGGGCCACCTGCGCGTGCGTGGGTGCGTGCTGCCACACATGCGGGCGCACAAAGCCCACGCGCCAGGGCCTGCCCTGCGGCGCGGCCTGGCGTGCGGTGTCGTTGAAGGCGCGGTCGCTCAAGGGGTAGTCGCGGCCGTGTACACGCAGCGCGTCCAGCAGCCGCTGCAGGTCGGCCGCATGGCCGGTGAAAAAGCCCACCGTGTCCAGGCTGTCGGTGGTTTTCAGCATGCCCGTGCGCGGTATCAGGCCGAACGAGGGCTTCATGCCCCACACGCCGCAGAAGCTGGCCGGCCTGATGATGCTGCCCGCCGTTTGTGTGCCCAGCGCCGCCGGCACCACGCCCAGCGCCACCGCCACCGCCGAGCCACTGCTGCTGGTGCCCGGCGTGCGCTCGGCCGCCCAGGGGTTGAGCGTCTTGCCCAAGGTGTGCACGGCAAATTCGGCCGTTACCGTCTTGCCCGGCACCAAGCCGCCGGCACGCTTCAAGTTGAAGACCGCACGTGCATCGTTGCCGGGCGTGAAGCCGGCCCACAGCGGGCTGCCCATCTGCGTGGCGAAGTCGGCGGTGTTGAAGATGTCTTTCACACCCACCGGCATGGCTTCCAACGGCCGCAGCGTTTCACCGCCAGCCAGCCGCTGGGTGGTGGCACGCGCGGCAGCCAGCAGTTGCGTGCCGTCGAAGGCCACCCAGGCCTGGGCGCCGGCCTCGGTGCGGTCATGGGCGTCGATGCAGCATCGGGCAATGGCCTCGGGCGTGGTGCGGTAGTGGGCCAGCGCGTCGTGCAACTGGCCGATGGAGTGCTGCTTGAAGTCCACACTGAAGCTCATGGGCGCGCGCTCCTTCAGGCTTTGTGCGCGCCGAACTTGCGCTGCAACTGCTGCGGGTAGGGCAGCAGTTCTTCTTCGTTCTTGGCCGGCTTGGGGTAGATGGGGATGACAGCGTTTTTCAGCGCCGGGTGGCGGTGCTTTTCCAGCGTGGCAAAAAACTCGTCTTCGGTCATGCCGGTGATCTGCAGGTAGTGGTCCAGCCCTTCGGGGCGCACACCGTCGTTGGCGCGTATCAGCTCCCAGGCCTCGTCACGGCTGAGCAAGCCGGCGCGCACGTCCACGCTGGCGTGGAAGGTCGAACGCCCATAACCGCGCTTGACGTAACAAGCCAGGTCGTGCACACCGGGCATCACACATTCGGCGCTTTTGTAGCGCTTGAAGCTGCCCTCTACCTGCGTTTCGCGCCAGCCGTAGTTGTCGCGCACAAACTCGGTCTGGCGTTCGTCGTCCCAGAAGATGTAGTCGCCCAGGTGGATGCCGTGCACGCCCACACGTTCGCAGTCTTCGGCACTGGGCACCTGAAACGGCTCCAGGTCGCGCAGCGTGACGCTGTATTCGCCGTCGTCGCGCACCATCTGGTCGGGCCGCAGCTTGGCGCTGACCTTGGTGAAGTACTCGCGGTCGAACTTGCGCACCGGGTTCAGGTAACTGGCCCGGCCCGAGCTTTCGGCGATGCTTTCGCCCCAGATGAGCAGCGGGATGTTGAAGCGCACCGCCGCCTGCAGCGGGAAGGCCCCCACGCCAGCGTGGCAGTGCCAGCAGCTGTCGCCAATGCCGGCCAGCGAGTGGCGCGCCAGCTTGTTCACAAGCCGGCGGTTGGGCGTGAACATCACGTGGTCCACGTTGAACTGCTCCAGCGAGTTCTGCAGGTTGTACCAACCCGTTTCGCTGAACCAGTTGTGGCTGAAGGTGACGGCCAGCGGCTTCATGCCGTAGACCTGCGTCAGCACATGCAACTGGAAGGTGCTGTCCTTGCCACCGCTGATGGGGATGATGCAGTCGTAGTTGTTGCCGGCCTGGGCCTTGGCCTGGTCCAGGATGCCGCGCAGCACCTTTTCACGCTCGGTCCAGTCGATGTGAATCTTCTGCTCGGCGCTCTGGCAGGCCTGGCACACACCCAGCTCGTCGAAAACCACACCTTCCTGAGTCTGCGGTATGCAGCAGCGCACGCAGTACTGCAGGTGCTGGAAGGGCTGGCCGGCGGGCCCGGCATCGGCGCCGGGCGTGGCCACAAGCTGCGTGAAAGCGCCGGGGCGCGCCAGGTTTCCAGGCCGGGTGGGGGCATTCATCGCGGGGACTCCATCGTTTGGAGTGCCAGCGTATCGATTGCCCTGCCGGGGCACGTGCGGAAAAGCGGGGCCGGGCAGGGCCTGATCTGGGCCAGGGGCGAGGCGCAATCAAGCCACCAAAACGCCGGCCGTGGGGGCCTTGGACACCCGGCAGGCCCCAGAAAGCCAAACAGGTCAGCCCCGGCAAGGGACTGACCTGTTGATTTATGCAGACAAACTGTGGTCGGGGCGGCGGGATTCGAACTCGCGACCCTCTGGTCCCAAACCAGATGCGCTACCAGGCTGCGCTACGCCCCGAAGAGCCGCATTGTAGCCGCTGGCGCGCCACCGGCTGTGCGGTGAGGCTGCAGACGGCTGGCCGCAGCGTGGACTAAGGCGCAGCAGCGCCCGGCGCCGGCAACTGCAGGCTGCGCGCCACGGCCATGCACTGCTGGATGTGCTGCTCACAAACGTACTTCAGCGCCGTGAAGGTGAGCACGGCCGACACCGCCTGCCCGGCGATGGGCACAAACTTCGAAGCCTGCTGCGCCGTCAACCGCACGCCCACCATCTGCACCAGGCGCAGCACCAGTTCACGCGTGACGATCTTGCCCACCAGCAGGCCGCCCGCCGCACTGATGGCCTTGTAGACAACCAGCCGGCGGTCGGGCGCCAACTGCTCGATCTGGGCCGGCGACAGGCCAAATTCGGCGTTGATCTTGGGCAGCAGCCGCATCAGCAGGCCCACATCGGTGACCCAGTCCACGCCCGGCACCGGCACCATCGCCACCCCTGCAGCCAGCGCGGCGCTGCGGGTCACTTGTTTACGGCAGCGTGCAGCCACGGCTTGCAGTGCTTCAGGGCTGCCAGCGGGCGTTGCGCGGGGCGCATCCAGCACCTCCCAGTGGGTGGGCTCGGC
>JACCDR010558125.1_pt1 | contig 35940 bp, 36 predicted proteins | sample 7446431 | NCBI WGS metagenome assembly JACCDR01 (sample SAMN15323443, study PRJNA562643) | freshwater metagenome | isolation source: river surface water | place: USA:Blue River Watershed | collected 2017-08-17 | reverse complement strand
TCGCGGTGAGGACGAGGCCCTTTTCCGTGGTGTGGTGGTTTTCTGTGGGGGGGGGGTTGGGGGTGGGGGGGTGGGGGGGTGCGGTGCGTGGGTGGCCGGCCGGGGCGGTTGGGCTGGCCTACCCGGCCTGGCTAAAACCCGGGCTGTCGCCCTCGTCGGGCCAGGCGATGCCGCGGCTACTGAAGTAGCCCTGCAGGGCGGCGTAGTCGGTGCTGGCGGCGTAGTCGGCCAGCCAGGTGGCATCGCCATCACCCCAGGCGGCGGGGTGCTGCATCAGCCACTCGTAGCGGTCGGCCGCGCTGGCGAAGAAGGCGGGGCGCGCGCCTGGCGCGGGCATGGCGACCAGCTGCTGATCGGCCAGCGCGGTGGCCACGGGCGCCAGCTCGGCGGGGCGCAGGGGCGCGTCGAAGACCATGCCGGCCACCGGCGCTTCAAGCTGGGGGTTCAGCTCGGCCTTGGCGGTGTCGATCTTCTGCTCCAGCCGCTTGATGGCGGCACGGGTGCGCTTCTCGCGGGCCAGCTCCAGTGCCGATAACGGCATGTAGTCGATGGTGTTGGCCTCCAGCGCGGCTTCGCACGCGTAGTCGCCGGCCAGCGTCCACACCCACACCTTGCCGGGGTCGTGGATGTCGTAGTGCACGCGGCAGCGCTCGCCATCCACGCCGTGGGCCATCAGCGCCTGGCTGAAGTACTGCTTGTTCTCCAGCGTCACCCAGCCGCGCGACGGTGTGCGCACCATGGCCGGCATGAACAGGTGCAGCGCGGTGGCGTGGTCGATGCGAAGCACGTCATCCACCGGCTGCAGGGTGGCGGCGCGGGCTTCGGCCGGCGTCATGTGCTTGCCGGCGTGCGGGCCGCTGGCGTGCTTGGGCAGGCTCCGGTGGCGGTGGGTGGTGTTGTAGCGCTCGACCTCGGCCGCTACATCGGCCATGAACTGCTGCCAGGCCGGCACCTTGGTGCTGAGCTTGATGGCGCCGCCTTCGGCCTGGGCGCGCTTGACGGCGGTGGCTTCGCGGGCCAGCTCCAGCCGCACGTTGCGCACGGTGTGGCTGTCGGCATCCCCGCCCTGGTAGCTGCCGTACTGGCGGGCGCACCGGATCATGGTGGTGCGCCAGCTGCGTTCAATCAGGCCGTGGCCCTGGGGCTTGCCGGGCAGGCCCACCGGGTGGCTGATGCCCAGGCGGTTGTAGATGCCGGCGATGGGGCAGTCCAGCATCTTGCCGGTTTCACCGCTGCCGCCGTCGCTGTAAATCATGGCCGGCGTGGTGCCGGCACGGGTGACGGCCACCCGCACCGCGTCACCCACGGCCAGGGTGTTCTCTGACAGGCTGACGGACCAGCCGACGATGAAGCGGTCGGCCGCGTCGATGACCACGGTGACTTCAGGCGCGAAGGGCTGGCCGTGGAAGGGGTGGCGCACCTTGGCCTTGAAGGTGTGGCCGTCGATCAGCCATACATCGTTCGGCACCAGCACGCTGGTGTCGCGCCGCTTGTAGGGCAGCCGTGCGTCACGCTCGGCGCCGGTGTGGCGGGCCTTGATCAGCCCCACCTTGTCGACCTTGGGCAGGGCCCGGCGGGCGCGGTGGTAGAGCGGTTCCCAGGCGTCATAGGGGCGGCCCAGCTCCAGGTTGACGGCCTGGGCGCAGTGGCTCAAGTTGCGGGCCGCGCCGCTGGTGCTGTGGTAGCGGGCCAGCACGGCGGCCACGTCATCAGGCAGGCTGGCCAGCGGCTTGGCCAGCACGGGCGCAGGCAGCAGGCCGGCCCAGCCGGTGGCCTGGTGCTTGGCGTGCCACTTCCACAGGGTCTTGCCGCTGACCGAGGCAACGGCCGTGCCGCGGCGCTTGCGCTGGTGGGCAGCTGGAACCAAGGCCAGCAGCTCAGCGGGCGCGTGCGGGCTGGTCAGCTGGTGCGCCAGCAGCTGGAAGGCGGCATCCAGAGTCCGCCCGTCATCCTGCATTGCATAGGCGTGGTTCAGCAGGGCCATGCGGGCATCGGCGCACGTTGCTTCCTGCCTGCTGGGCACCCGGGCGGTGGCCGCCGCCACCGGCAGGCTGCTGCGCACGGCCGGCAGCGTGGGTTTGCGATCTGGTGCAAGTTGGGGAGGCGCGGCAAGCTGCTCGGCAGCGGGTGCGGCGGCTTCGATCTGGCGCAGCATCAGCGCGGCGCGGGTGGCTTCTGGCAGCGCGCTGCAGTCCCACTCGACCCCGCCGCCGCCGTGCTTGCCGGTGGCCTGGCGCTGCGGCACGCGGGTGCGGGCCAGCCAGTCGCGGGTGCGGCGCTCGCTGGCCGGCAGGCCGGGCAGGCCGGCCAGTGCGGAGGCGGTGAGCCAGGGGCCCGCGGTTGTCACGCGGCACCTGCCTTCGCGGTCTGGCTGCACATGGGGGGCAGCGCCAGGCCCATGGCGCGGGCCACCTTGCGGGCGGCGCCGCGGCTGCCAACGACGCGCTTGCCGCACAGGGCATAGACGGTGTTCAGCGGCTGCTTGTGGGTGCGGGCCCACTCAGCAATCGTCATGTCGGCTTGGGCCAGCTCGTCGATGAACTGCTCGACGGTCTTGCTGGCCGGGGCTGGCTTGGTGTTGGTGGTGGGCTTCATCTGTGCGGGGTACAAAATCGGTTGCGTGGTTTGTTGTCGTTAGTCGTTTCGTCTTGTAATGAATGATGCGTCGCTTTGAAGCGCGCGTCAAGCTGTTTCGTTTACTGCTTCGACTTGAAGCGCTAGGGGTGATCGATGGGGGAAGTGGCAGAGGGCATCCTGGCCAGGCTGATGCGTGCCTATGACGTGCACGACGAGAGCGCGCTGGCCATCCAGATGGGCCGCGACATGTCGACGGTGCGCGTGTGGAAGAGCCGCGATTCAGTGCCGCTGCTGGTGCTGGCCGATGCGGCCAAGGCCACCGGCTACAGCGTGGAGTGGTTCCGCGGCGAGCCCGGCGCCACGGAGCGCGCCAGCCAGCGCACGCCGGATGACGACGCGCCAAGGCTGGCGCTGAGCCCACGCGAGGCCCAGCTGATCGAGCGCTACCGCAGCACCGACGAAGACGGCCGCGCCGCGGTGGAGCTGGTGACATCCACTCTGGCCACCGGCGGCAAGCCGACCAGGGCCAAGAAGCCGCGCGCTGGCAATCCCACCAAGGTGGGTGGCTACCCCCTGCAGGTGGGTGAGATGCAGCTGGCAATGTCGGTGCGCGAGGACATGGCACCGTGGGTGGGTTCCCCTGACCCTGTAAGAGCTGACACCCACAAAGCCGGGGGTGGCCTCAATCTAGGGGTTTCTGCTTTACTTCCCATCAGCAGCGCCAGTGAATCCCGGCCGCTGGTGCTGACGATCAAGGGTGGAAGCGCAGGGGCAACCAAGGACTACGAAGTGATTCCGCATTTCAAGGCGGCAGCTTCCGCGGGCAGCGTTGGTGCGCACGCAGAGGCGGTCAGCCAAGAGCTTGACCAGGCAGGAGAGATGGCATTCAGCAGCGACTGGCTGCGCGACAACTTGGGGCACACCAGCGGCCAGCTGGCCAGTGTGCGAGTACGGGGCGACAGCATGACGCCCACGCTGATGGACGGCGAAACCATCATGATCGACCTGGCCGTGCGCCGGGTGGACGTGAGCGGCATCTACGTGATCGAGGCGCACGGCGACAGGCTGGTCAAGCGGATCGACCGCAAGCTCGACAGCAGCCTGGTGATCATCAGCGACAACAAGGCCTACCCGGCCGAGACGGTGCCACCATCCAGGCTGGCCGACATCAAGGTGATCGGCCGCATGGTGGGCCGCTGGCAGCGCTGAAGCATGGCCGCGCGCGTCCGTGTGACGCGCCCCCGTTGACCATGCCTGGCGGCTTGCGCTAGGCTCAGTCACCCACACAAAAGACGGCGGCTGCAGCACTGCAGCTTTAAGCCGCACCCCATGCCCGGCATCCTGCCCGGCATGCAGGCACTCACCGCACTCACCCACTTCTGGCTGGCCGCCGTGCTGCACGCGCTGCCGGTGGTGGAGCTGTGCGTGCGCCTCGCCGGTTTGAGCGCGCCCGCACATGGTGGCGGGGCATTGGTGGTGGGGACTGCTGAGGTGCCGCTGCTGGGCGCGCTCAATTCAATTCACCACAGCGGGGCCATCGCGGGGCCTGGCAACCCCGGGCTGGACGGGGCGGCGGCCGGTGGCTGCCGCCCCTGCAGGAGCCTGCTGTGAAGCGGCCCCAGCTGATCCCGAACTGGCAGAAGGCCCACCGGCTGCTGGTGATCCGGGCCGCGTTCGTGCTGTTCGTCCTGAACCTGGCCGGCGCCCTGTTGGCGCTGCTGGCCGAAGACTTCCCCTCGCGCATTTGGCTGTACGCCAACACCGTGCTGGCCGCGGTGATCGGCTATGTGCGCCTGGTGGCCCAGCCGGGCGTGCTGGATGGGCAGCAGGCCATGCCGCCTGCTGCGCCTGAGCCGGCCGCGCCGGCCGAGCTGCCCTCGCCCGCCGATCCATCGGCCGCTGACGAAACCCTTTTCCGCCATCCCTCGGAGCGCTGATCCATGCCTGAGATGAACCTTCAGTTCGATGCCCGCCATTCCGCCACGGTGACCTACACCGCGCCGGTGGCCAAGTACAGGTTTGTGAGCTGGGCCGGCGCGCATGCCACCGATGCCGCGGCCGTGCAGGGCATCAGCGAGCTGGCCGGCCCTGCAGGCCGGGCCGGCAGCCTGGTGACCAGCTACAGCTACGTGGTTGAGGCCGCTGGGGCCATCCCGGCTGGATCAAGCGTGGCGCCCAGCGGCGACGGCACTGGCCGGGCTGTTGTGGCCGGCAGTGGCGGATGCGGCCGTGCCATCACGGCAGCAGCTGCAGCTGGTGACCTGGTGACGGTGGTGATGCAGCTGGGCGGAGCCCCGGTGTCACCGGATGGGAATCTGGCCTCCGCAGCGGTTTCCACCACCACTGGCACGCCCGGCCAGATCGTCAAGCTGTCCGATGGACCCGACAAGGGCGCCTGCCTGGTGTGGGCCATCCCCGAGGGCGCCACCGCCTACGCCTGGTGCTGGCAAATCTATCCGCTGGCCGCCTACCTCTGATCCACAGGAGCACACGACATGGGCCTTCCCGTTACCCCCGATGCTGAAGCCCCCGTTGCCTACTACGGCGACGAGACGGCCAGCCCCACCACCACCATCACGCGCAAGAGCGTGCCGGGCGGCGCCAAGACGCTGGAGATTGGTCTGTTCCAGACCACCGGCACCGTGACCACCGCGAAGTTTCTGTACGTGGTGTTCAACGCGATCAGCGATGCCGAGGAAGCCGCGATGCTGGCGAACCCTGCCACTCGTGTGTGCATCCCGGCTGGCCGGTTCGAGAAGTTCATGTTCCCGACCACCGACCCGCTGACCCGCTACGCCTTCGCCAGCGATGTGGCGACCGAGACGGCCGGCAGCCGCTGCATCCAACGCATCGGGAGCCTGCTGTGAGCGAAGCCGTTTCGACCTTCATCAAGAAAGCCACCCCCTCGGCCTGCTATTACGGCATGTGGCGCGGCATGCAGGACAGCGGCGACGGTCGCACCAACATCGTGGACGGCAGCGGGCAGAACCGCCCCCTTCTGCTGGGCGCCAATGCCACCTATGCCAACGTGGTGGGCACCAACGCCGGCTTCTGCACCATCATCGGGGCCAACACGCCAACCGACCGCAGCCTGGTGGGCGGCAGCGTGTTTACCTGGGATCTGTTCGCTGGGCACTCGATGATCGTGGCCGCGACGATGAACGCGGCGGCCCCTGCTGCCAATGCCCACCTGTTCAACGCACGCGGTGCGAACGGTGACGTGAAGGGGATGTCTGTCGTGATCGATACTGCCGGCAAGCCGGTAGTCTTCATCCGCGACACCGGCACCACGTTTGCAACCACAGCGCCATCCGAGGCGGTTGCGGACAGCACCAACCGGCAGGTAATTGTTGCCATCGACGGCACGGCCAAGAAGGTGTACATCTGGCGCGACGGCGCCCCGGTCAGCAACACCGGGCAGACCGTCACTTCAACGGCTGGCAGCACGCAGAGCGACGATGCGCCGAGGTGGGGCATGGCTGATCCAGTGGGCAATCCAACCTGGATCAACAGCGCCAATTTGCTGTTGCGCGACATGCACCTGATGGTGATGCCGTACTGGCCGGCCAACATCGACAAGATCGTGGCCGAGCTGGCGCGCAATCCGCACCGCCCGCTGCCTGCCCGCATGCTGCCTGCCACTGTGAGCGCCTGATGTACCTGAAGCGTGGCCGGGCGGCCAATTTCCGGGCGCCGCCGAGCAACCCGAATGCAACTGTGGAAACGCGCCTGCTGTATGCGCGGCTCCAAAACTGCTTTGGGTCGCCCAGCGGCAGCGAACGGGCGTTTTTCACCGGCGTGAACGAGACGGGCGCGGCGCTGCCGTACTACAAGGTCAACGGCAATCGGTTCAGCGCGCTGACTGGCAAGCAGCCATTGTTCCGCCCCGTCTTTGCCGTGGGCTCTGCCAACCCGGCCTATGCGGCGCAGGTGGCCGTGGTGAAAGAGCACTACCGCGCCGGCGGCATCTGTGGCGCCATCTGGCACCCAAAGAACTACATCACCGGCGGCAACAACTACGACCGCGACCGCGACAACTGGGACGCGGTGCTGGCCTGCATGTCCCCTGGCGGCAGCAAGCTGGCGGAGTACCGGGCCGATCTTGACGACTTCATCAACTTCCTGAAGGTGGATTGCGTCGATGACGCGGGCAAGCCCATTCCGATGGTGGTGCGAATCGCCAACGAAGCGAACGGCTGGTTCGACTACCCGGACATGCAGGTGGACAGCCTGACGCGCAGTGGCACGACGGCGACCATGCATTTCAACCGTGGCGCCAACGCCATCAGCTTGAATTGGGCCGCGCTGGGCCGCTTCCAACTGCGCGGCGCGTCGGATGCCAAGTGGAACAAGATGCACACACCGACCAGCTATGTGCAGGATGCTGGCGGCAACGGCGGAACCGTCACGTTCACCGTGACCGACAGCCCCACCAGCAGCCCCGCCGGCACCATCACCTGCTACCCGACAGCGGGGGATTGGTGGGCCGGCCTGGACCGGGCGCCAGATTTCATGGAGCTGTGCCGGCAGACCATCGACTACGTGCGCGACGTTGGCGGATGCCGCAATGTGCTGTGGGGGCCGGCGCTGTTCACCTGGAATCGCATCTACCTGTCAACAAATCCGGCGACAAACAGCTACAGCAACTGGCTGACCGGGATGGAGAACTATTGGGACTTCATCAGCTGCAACCTGTACCAAGACGAGCCAGTGACCTGGGGCTTTTGCGACTTCGGCGCTCAGGCAGTGATTGATGGGTTCCAGCCGTTCGTGGACTGGTGCGACGCGAACCAACGGCCGATCTTCCTTTATGAGTTCGGTGCCCGGTACGACGGCGCGACGACTGCCGACTTCTGGACTCGGCGCTGCTTTGATGCTTTCCAGAACAAGTGGCCAAGGCTGGCGGGCGCGACGCACTGGAGTCCGACCTGGCTGCCGACCGATGGCACGCCGGCCGTGGCCGACTTCCAGGCGGCGCACAGCAACCCGCGCCATCGCTTCCTTGGCCAGTAACTCAATCCCCTGCCGGTGCACCCGCCGGCCCAACCTCTGAAGGACCGATATGCAAATCACGTTCATCGCCAGCACCAAGGCCGATCTGGAGGCGCAGATGCTCGAATGGCTGGGCATCGACGGCACGGCCGCCCCTGTGGCCCCGGGCACGCCGCCCGCGCCGGTCAAGCCCGCTGGCCGTGCCGTGCCGGCGTGGGCGCCCGCCGGCTCCACCTGGGTTGAGCTGCCCGGCGCCCCTCAACTGCGCGGCCCGGACGGCCTGCCCATCATGGTCCGCTGGGAGGGCAGCACCCCGGTGCGGGCCTGAGCCCAGCCCCAGAGGTGACACCCGACATGGCCCTGATTTCCCCCATCCTGCGCAGCAGCACTGACGGTGGCCTCACCTGGTGGTGCCCCGGTTGCGACGGCCCGCACCGCATTGCAACCGGCGATGGCGCCGGCCCGCGCTGGGGCTGGAACGGCGACGCCGAGCGGCCGACCTTCACGCCGAGCGTGCTGGTGCGCGGTGTCGGCATGACCGCAGAGGGGCAGGCGCAGGCTGATGCGTGGTTCGCCGCGCACTGCCCGCAGCCGGCGCCGAAGTTCGAGAGCGCGCCCACGGTCTGCCACAGCTTCGTGGTAGACGGCCAGATGCAGATGCTCAGCGACTGCACCCACGCGCTGGCCGGTCAGACCGTGCCGATCCCGCCCTGGCCGGCGACTGACCAGCCCGTGGCCTGATCCCATCCCCCATAGGTGAGCCTGCCGTGCCCCTCTCCACCACCGATCTTGAGCAGCTGCTGAGCCTGGCGCTGGCCGCGCTGCGCGCCAATGCGGCCGGATCGCCGGCCGTTGCGCAGGCCGAGGCGGTGGCGGCGGCGGTACTGCAGCCGCAGCAGCTGCAGCAGGCCCAGGCGGCCGACCAGCGCACGATGGGGCAGTGGCTGGATGTGCACCTGCGCCAGCTGGGCGAAAAGGGCTACAAGGCGCAGACGATCAAGAACCGCACTTCCAACATCGCTCACCTTCGGCGCCTATGGGGCGACAAGCCGATTGCCGCCATCAAGCCGCATGACGTGGCAACCGGGCTGCGCACCTTCACTGCCAGTGAGTCGTCCAAGGCCAGCCGGGTGCTGTCCGAGCTGCGCGATGCCTTCGCGGAAGCCATCGCTGCCGGCTGGGCCGAGGTCAACCCCGCCATGCCGATCAAGCGCCCCGTGCACAAGGTGATGCGCGCCAGGCTGAAGTGGGAGGTCTGGCAGCACATGCGCCAGCTGGCGCAGACCGGGCCGCAGCGGTGGGTGGAATCCATGCTGCTGCTGGCGCTGGTGACCGGCCAGCGCCGCGCCGACCTGGCCAAGATGCGCTTCTCCGACATCGTGATGGACGACGACGGCCAGCAGTGCCTGCGCATCGAACAACAGAAGCAGGCCGGCAAGGGCTACGGCGCCAGGGTCGAAATCCCGCTGTCGCTGCACATGGATGCGCTGGGGATGACGGTGGGCGATGTCATCGAGCACTGCCGCGGTTCCGCCAAGCCTGGCCCCACGCTGCTGCGCAAGGCGGGCGGCGGGGTGATCGAAGAGTCATCCCTGAGCGCGCGCTTCCACGAATGCATCCTGGCGGTGCTGGGCCCATCGGCGCACAAGCCCTACGAGTGGCCCAGCCTGCATGAGGCGCGCTCCCTGTCCGCCCGCATGTACCTGCAGCAAGGTCTGCCGCCCGAAGTGGTGCAGACCCTGTTGGGCCACAAGACCGCCGAGATGACTGCGCTCTACGCTGACGACAGGGGCCTTTCTGCCGATCAGTGGAAGCGAGTCGCGGTCAAGCCTGCCAGTGCCGACCTGCCCGGCAAGCCTCGTTCAATCAAGCCATCCGCCATCCATTCATGACACAGGAGCCCAGCCCATGACTCCCGACCCTCAAGCTCACCAAGACATCGGCCGCCTGGAAGGCATCGTCGAGATGCTGCGCGAGCAGCACCAGGAGAACCGCGCCGAGTTCGCGGCCATCCGCGGCGACATCACCACCCTCAAGGTCGACGCCGGCAAGCAAGGTGCGGTCTACGGCGGCGCCGTCGCCATCGGCGTGGCGCTGATCATCGAAGGCATGAAGGGCTGGGTGCGGCAGAAGACCGGCAGCGGGCCGGGCTGATCCGCCCGCCCTGCCCCACCTGGCCCACCCCACCAGCCCCACCGCAACCCACCAGCACCCATGGCCCACGGCACCGAGAAGCGCACCCAGCTGCGGGGCTTGTTCGTCTACAAGCGCCTGACGATGGAAGCCGCCTGCGGCGCCATGACGCTGCCCGTGGCCACCGGCCGGCGGTGGAAGCGCGAGGCCAAGGCCAACGGCGACGACTGGGACACCGCGCGCAGCGCCGTCGCCCTGGGTGACGACAACTTCCGCGACATGAGCCGCCGGCTGCTGGAGGACTACATCACCCAGCATGAGCACATCATGGGCGAGCTGAAGGCCGACAAGAACATCAGCGCGCTGGACCGCATCAAGGCCATGGGCATGCTGAGCGACAGCCTGACCAAGACGCTGGCCAGCATGAAGCGGGTGATGCCCGAAGTGAACCGCCATGCCATTGCGCTGGATGCTCTGCAGCGCCTGGCCACCTTCGCGCAGAGCAGCTTCCCCCAGCATGTGCCGTCGCTGATCGAGATGCTGGAGCCCTTCGGCGAAGAGCTGGCGAAGGCCTATGGCTAAGGTCGACAAGAGCTTCCTGGCCGGCATCGCCGCGCTGGCCGAAACCCTGCGCCGCAACATCGACGCGGGGATGGACGGCTGGACGCTGGACGCGGCCGACATCGCCGAGCGCCGCCGCAAGGTCAATCATGCGGTGACCGGCTTCGAGTACTTCGCCACCACCTACTTCCCGCACTACGGACAGTCGGACCCCTCGCTGCTGCACACCTACCTGCACCAGCGCCTGGCCGACATCGTGCGCACCAAGGCTGGCCAGCGCGATGCCATCGCCGCGCCGCGGGGCGAGGCCAAGAGCACGGTGGTGTCGCTCAAGTTCGTGCTGTGGTGCGTAATCACCGGCCGCAAGCACTACCCCATCATCATCATGGACGCCTTCGAGCAGGCGGCCGAGATGCTGGAGGCCATCAAGGCCGAGCTGGTGGCCAACCCGCGCCTGCAGGCCGACTTTCCCGAGGCCTGCGGCCAGACGCGGGTGTGGCGGGTGGGTTGCATCCTGACGGCGAACAACGCGAAGGTGGAATGCTTCGGCTCGGCCAAGCGCATCCGGGGCCGCAAGCACGGGCCGTATCGCGTCGACCTGGTGGTGGGTGACGACTTCGAGAACGACGACAACGTGATGTCGCCCGAGCAGCGCGACAAGCTGGAGGCCAAGATCAAGAAGGGCTGGCTGAGTCTGGGCCCCATCGACGACAGCATGGACGTGGTGCTGATCGGCACCATCCTGCACTACGACAGCGTGCTGATGCGCTTCATCCGCAACCCGCTGTGGCACAGCCGCATCTTCAAGGCGGTGGTCAAGTGGCCCGACAGGATGGACCTGTGGGACACGTTTGAAGAGCTGCTGCTGAACGGCGAAAACCCACAGGCGGCCGAAGACGCGGCCATGGCCTTCTACCACCAGCACCAGGCCGCCATGGACAAGGGCGCCCAGGTGAGCTGGCCCGCCGTGCGCCCGCTGTGGAAGCTGATGATCAAGCGCGCGCGCGATGGCCATGAGGCCTTCGACAGCGAGCAGCAGAACGACCCCCTGCACGGCGAGGATGCGCCGTTTGCCACCTGCATCACCTTCTGGGTGAACCGCATTGCCGAGTGGGTGTTCTACGGTGCGTGCGATCCCAGCCTGGGCCTGAAGGGCAAGAAGCGCGACCCGAGCGCCCTGCTGGTGGGCGGCTACCAGCGCGTGCTGGGCCAGCTGGATGTGGTCGAGGCCAAGATCAGGAAGCGCGTGCCCGACCGCATCATCATGGACATCATCGAGCTGCAGCGCGAGTACCAGTGCGTGGCCTGGGCCTTCGAGGCGGTGCAGTTTCAGGAGTGGATGCGCCAGCAGCTGCTGCAGCGCAGCGTCAAGGCCGGCGTGCCGGTGCCGGCCATCCCCGTGAAGCCGAATGCCGACAAGGACTTGCGCATTGAAGGCATCCAGCCCTTCGTGGCCAATGGCCAGATCAGGCTGCATCCCAGCCTGAGCACCCTGCTGGAACAGCTGCGCCACTGGCCCAAGGCCGACCACGACGACGGCCCCGATGCGCTGGAGATGCTGTGGCAGATCGCCACCAAGGGCGGCGCTGCGGCGGGCGCCACCGCCACCGGCGGACGCGAAGGCACCAGCGCCCGCACCCAGGCCCGCCAAGCCGGCCGAGCGGCCCGCCGCCGCGCCGCCATGCTGTAAATCGAACGAGGCCGCCGACCATGAGACTTCCGAATGTTCTCCGCAAGCTGGCCGCCCGCCTGGCCGCGCCCGACCAGCCTGCAGCGCCTGCCGCGCCACCCGCTGCCCCGCCGGTGCGCGAGGCTGCCGGCTTCACCGTGGACGACGACGACAAGGGCTGGCGCCGCCTGGGCGGCGAGCGCAAGCGCGACCTGAACCCCCTGCGGCAGGACCAGATGCAGAAGCTGGCCGCCTACCTGTGGGAGGCCAACATGCTGGCCAACCGCCTGATCGAGCTGCCGCTGGCCTACCTGCTGGCCGAGGGCGTGAAGCTGGAGTGCGCCGATCCCGAGCACCAGAAGTGGCTGGACGCCTTCTGGCACGACCCGATCAACTGCATGGACTTGCGCCTGCCCACCTACGCCCGCGAGCTGGGCCTGTTCGGTGAGCTGTGCCTTCCGGCCTACGTGAACGAGGTGAACGGCCATGTGCGCCTGGGCTACCTGGACGCCAGCCTGATCGCCGATGTGATGGTCGACCCCGGCAACCCGGCGCAGACCATCGGCGTGCGCACCGTGAAGGATGCCGAAGGCAAGGTGCGCGAGTTCCGTGCCATCGTGCGTGGCGACGACGCCGAACTGTTCGCCGAGGCCGCCCGCCAACTCCGCGCCAGCTATCTGTCGGGTGACGCCTTCTACTTCGCGGTGAACAAGTTCGCCGCCGGCCGGCGCGGGCGCAGTGACCTGATCGCGCAGATGGACTGGCTGGACGGCTACGACGAGTTCATGTTCGACAGCATGGAGCGCGCTGCCGACCTGGACGCCTTTGTCTGGGATGTGACGCTGACGGGCGCAACGCAGCAAGACGCCGAGGAGCGGGCCGGCAAGATTCCCCGGCCGGGCCGCAACAGCGTGCGGGTACACAACGAGCAAGAAACCTGGGCGGCCGTGGCGCCCGACATCAAGGCGGCCGACCGCGCAGAGGCCGCACGCATGTTTCGCAACCACGCCTTGGGCGGTGCCACTGTTCCTGAGCACTGGTTCGGCGGCGGCGGTGATGTGAACCGCGGTGCGGCCAGCGAGATGGGCGAACCCTTCTTCAAGCTGGCCACGGCCCGGCAGACCCACCTGCGCCACATGCTGCAGGAGCTGGGCAGCTACGTGCTCATGCAGCGCGCCCGCATGGCCGGCCAGGTGCCCGACTGGGGCGACGAGGCCTGGAAGGTGGTGGCCAAGTTCCCCGAGATGGTGACCAAGGATGTGACCAAGCTGGCCGCCGCCCTGCAGAGCGCCGTGGCCGCGGTGGCCGCCGCCCTGGGCGACCGGCTGATTACCAAGGCCACCGCGCTGCAGATCATCGCCATCGCCGCCCGCCGGCTCGATGTGACCATCGACCCGGAACAGGAGCTGGCCAAGGTGATGGAAGAGAACCCCGAGCCCGAGGGCGACGACACCCGCCCTGGCCAGCGGGCCGGCGTGCCCAGCCTGGAGCCGGACAACGACGACGGCAACCAGGCCGGCGCCTGACCATTTTCCTTTGAGGCCGGGAAAATGGCAGATGACCGGCTGACCGAGGCAGCCGACCCCACCGACCCGCTGGCCCCGCCGCCAGCTGAGCCGCCAGCGCAGACGGCCGCCGAGCTGCGCGCCGCTGCCCAGGCTGCGCGCGCCGCGCTCACCCAGGTGCTGAAAGACCGCGCCGCGCTGATCAACACCACCGATGCCGAGTTGGCCAAGCTGGTGGAAGACGCGCTGGGCCGCGTGCTGGCCACGCTGGCCGCCCAGCCCAGCGACTACACCCTGTGGGTGCTGCCCCGCCTGGTGGATGCGCTGGCCCGCATCGGCGACGAGCTGACGCGCCAGGCCGCAGAGAAAACCAGCACCGCCATGGCCCGCGCCTGGACACTGGGCGTGCGGGCGGTGGACGCGCCTATCCAGGCTGCCGCCCCGGCCATCGCGGCGCCGGTGGCGGCCCTGGGCGAGCCCAGCACCCAGCAGCTGCGCGCCCTGCAGGTGATGACCACCGCGCAGATCGGCGGCGCCAGCAGCCAGGCGGTGGCCAGCATCAACCGCGAGCTGGGCCAGGTGGTGCTGGGCACGCAGACGCCCTTCCAGGCCCAGCAGAAGGTGGCGGCCGTGCTGACCGACCGCACCAGCAGCCAGCTGCGCGGCATCGTGGGGCTGAGCCTGGGCCAGGCTTTCAACAGCAGCAGCTTCGCGCGGCTGCAGGCCCAGGCGGCCCGCGACCCGAAGATCAAGAAGATGTGGCGCCGCAGCGGCAAGCGCCACAGCCGGTGGAACCACGATGCCATCGACGGCACGGTGGAAGAGGTGAGCAAGCCCTTCACGCTGCAGCCCGGCAACAAGAAGGGCGGTCCGGTGGCCATCATGTTCCCGGCCGACCCGGCGGCGCCCATCGGCGAGACGATCAACTGCGGGTGCGTGCTGATCCCGTGGAAGGCCACCTGGGGCCTGCAGTACAAGGGCGCCAAGCCCTACACCGCGCAGGAGCGCGCCGACCGCGGGCTGGCCAGGCCGGCCGCGCCCGCCAAGGCGCCCGCGGCAGCGGCCAAACCGCAGACCACCCAGGCCAAGGCGCTGGCCGCCTTCGGCGCCAGTACCACCAAGGCGGCCACGCTCAAGGATGTGACCGGCCAGACCGTGTTGGTCGACCAGCGCCTGGTGGCCGATGCCGCGGCGCCAGCCGCGCTGCGCAAGGGGCAGACCGACCTGGCCGCCTACTGGACGGTGCAGGCCCTGCGCCGCCCCACCGAGGTGTGGCAGGCCGAGCGGGTAGACCTGTCCACCGGCGAGGTGATGCGCACCCGCGAGCTGGTGAAGCGCTTCGCCGCGGCGGGCCAACAATGGCAGGCGACGGCCACGCTGCGGCCCGAAGGCGGGCGCTGGGTGGGTGTGCAACCCGTCACCATCACCCCCGCGCCGCCCGCCGGGCCGGTGGCCAGAAACGGCGTGCGGGTGTGGCCGCGGCGGGGCTGATCGGCCCGAAACCTGTAAATCGAGAATCGGGCCGTAGAGCGATTTTTCCGGGTGGGGGTGCTGCCCTGGTGCCAGCCCCCCGGTTTGCGGCTGTAAAACCAGCTGTAAATTCGCTTCTGGCGCTATCGGCGGCTGCTGGGGTGGCCGGCAAAGTCAGGAAATTGACCAACAGCACGGGAGTTCGCGGTGGTGGAGATGCGTTTGCTGGTTGCTTTGTGCGTGTCGGCGCTGGTGTCTGATCAAGCTGTTGCGGCGGCTGAGACGCCGACTGCCCGCCCCACCGCAGCGCTACGCGCAAAGCTGCAGCGGCAGATGCTCGACGAACTGAAAGACCCTGGATCAGCCCAGGTGCGAGGCGCATTCCTCAGTGCATCTGAAGGCGATGGCGCCGCAACTTCACTGTGCGGCCAGGTCAACGCCAAGAACTCGTATGGTGGCTACGCTGGCTTCAGTGGGTTCATCAGCACCAGTGATGGGCAGGTGATCTTTCAGGCGTCCGAGCCCGCGGGCAGTTTTGGGCATGTCTGGCCAGTCTGGTGCAGCCGGCCTTTGGCTGTTCGCTGAGGCGGCGCCCAGGCTTCCATCCCCACACCCTTTGCGGTAGTCTAGAAAAGCAGGCCGACGCGCCTGCGGCTGCAGCGCTGCAGCTTTAACCGACAGGCCCCTGTCGGCACAGTGCGTTCCACGCTTTCCCCAAAGCACACGGAGCGCACGATGAGCAAAACCCCGAAGACCGACGCCCCCGCCGCCCAGGCGGCGGCTGCAGCCGATGCCGCCCCGGCCGCCGCGCTGCCCACCGTCGACCAGCTGGCCGCGGCCGTGGCCGCCGCGATGTCGGCCAAGGAAGCCGCCGAAGCGGCCATGACGGCAGCCCAGGGCGCGGCTGACGCGGCCCAGGGCTTCGCAGTGGAGGCCGTGGAGGCGGTGCGGGCTGCCGATGGCATCGCCGACAAGGCGCTGGCAAGCGCCGCACCTGGCCTGGCTGCCATGACGCTGGCCGAGGCCTGCGAACTGGTGCGCATCGACCCCGCCGACGCGCTGGGCTTCAAGGACCACGGCACGCATGTGGTGGTGGTGACCACGGCCGGCCAGAAGCTGAGCACGGCCGACGCGGCCTGACCGATCAACGGCAGGTCCGCAGAGCAGGCTGACGCCCGCTTGACCGGCTAAGGGGCTGAACCGCCCGCCCGCCTCCAACGCCCGACAGGACGGACGATGACCAAGCAAGTGCGAATCGAAAACGCCGATCAGGCGCCCTATCGGGTGCTGGTCGAGGTCTGGGACAAGGGCTACCCCGAGGGTCAGCCCGACATCCTGGCCAAGACGGTCGAGCTGAACAACCCCACCGCGATGACCGGCAGCGATGTCTACCTGACCAGCACGCGCTACCTGGTGGTCAAGGAAGCGCCGCTGCTTCCGGCCACGCCCGCCTGATCGCGCCGCCATGAAGATCAAGCCCATCCCGCCCGGCCATGCCGGCTTCGACCGGATCACCGAGGCCGTCACCACCGAGTTCGGCCAGCTGATGGACCTGGTGCGCCAGGCGCTGCGCGAGAAGCTGCGCGGCGCGCCCGGCATGTCCGACTACTACTGCGACGTGTCGGCCATCTACGCCGACCGCGTGGTCAGCCGCGTGGCTGGCCGGCTGATGGCCTACCCGTACACGCTGAATGCCGACAACACCGTGACGGTGGGCGACGGCGCCGAAGTGGTGATGCAGTTCGCCAACGTGCGTGAAGCTGCGGGCGGCCTGCGGCCCGGCGACAGTGCCACCTTCCGCGAGGCGGCTGACGGCAGCATCGAAGTCACCATCATCAAGGCCGGCGTCAGCACCAACGGCGTGATGTACCCCGATGCCGCGCTGCGCGAGGCGGTGGCCCTGTTCGAGGGCGCCCGCGTCTTCAACAAGGCCGATGTGGTGCACAAGGCCGGCGGCGGCAAGGATGTGGCGGCCCTGCTGGGTGGCATCTACAGCGTGCGCTTCATCGAAGGCGCCAGCCCCGACACCGGCCGCCTGGTGGGCACCTTCCGCCCGCTGAACGACGCGGACCCGGTGGTGGTGAAGATGACCGAGGCCGTCAAGCGCGGCATGCAGGGCCTGATGGGCCTGAGCATCGACGCCGACGCCCGCACCGCCAAGGCCGGCAAGGTGCGCACGGTGCGCCAGTTCACCCGCGTGCACAGCGTGGACCTGATCGTGGAGCCAGGCGCCGGCGGCGGCCTGGACCGCCTGACCGAAGCCGCCACCGCCAACCCTGACTCCACCAACCCGCAACCCTCTGCAGGAGATGCCATGCTCACCAAAGCCCAACTGATCGCCGCCCTGGCCGTGCTGCTGCCGCAGGCTGCCCGCCTGACCGAGGCCGCCACCGAAACGCAGCTGTTCACCGGCCTGGCCGATGCCTGCGCCAAGCACAAGCTGGACATGGCCGCCGTGCTGGCCGCCGCCGTGGCGCCCACCGCCGAGGCCGACCTGGCCAAGCTGCTGGAGGCCGCCAAGTCCACCGCGCCGGCCGCCGGCCAGCAACGCCTGACCGAAGGCGTCGCCGTGATGACGCAGGCCGAGTTCGACAGCCGCATGCGCCTGCAGGAAGCCCGGCTGCACGCCCGCGCCGCCGTGGCCGCCAGCACCCTGCCCCAGGCCGCCAAGGACAAGCTGCTGCCCGAGCTGCTGGCCCGCGAGCGGCTGACCGAAGCCGATGTGGACGCCGCGATCAAGAGCGAGCGCGAGTACGTGGCCCGCTTCGTCGAGAGCGGCCGGCCCACCGGCGGCATGCCGCGCATCGAGGTGGGCGACCGGCCCAAAGCGATGCAGGAGATGCTGGACGCCTTCTTCGACGACAAGCACAAGGACCACCGCCAGGTGCGCAGCCTGCGCGAGTGCTACATCGAGATGACCGGCGACTTCCGCGTGGAAGGCAAGGTCGACCGCGCGCGGCTGACCGAATCGGTGGGCACCGACACCTTTGCCGACGTGCTGGGCAACAGCATCACCCGCCGCATGCAGCGCGCCTACAACGACGCGGTGGCCTACCAGGCCTGGCGCGAGGTGTGCACCGTGGCCCCGGTGTCCGACTTCCGCAGCCAGGAGCGCACCGAGATGGGCGGCTTCGGCGACTTTCCGGTGGTGGCCGAGCGCGGCCCCTACCTGGACCTGACCGACCCGTCGGACGACAAGGCCACCTACACCGTGGCCAAGCGCGGCGGCAAGATCAGCATCACCTTCGAGTCGATCAAGAACGATGACGTGGCCGCGCTGCGCCGCATCCCGGTGAACCTGGGCCGCGCCGCCCAGCGCCAGCTGTACGGCTTCGTGTTCAACATCTTCGCGGCCAACGCGGCGATCTACGACACGGTGGCCCTGTACCACGCCACCCACAACAACCTGTTCACCACCGCGCTGAGCGCGGCCCAGTTCGCCGCCCACCGCCTGGCCATGATGAAGCAGACCGGCCGCGACACCGGCGGCAAGCGCATGGGCATCGGCCCGAGCATGCTGCTGGTGCCGATGGACCTGGAAGAGACGGCCGCCGACCTGTTCCGCCGCAACACCAACAACGACAAGACCTTCGTGCAGAGCCTGTCGCCAACCATCATCCCGGTGGCCAGCTGGACCGACGCCAACGACTGGGTGACGATGGCCAACAAGGACGACGGCCCGGTGCTGGAAGTGGGCTTCCTGGACGGCCAGGAAGAGCCCACCCTGCTGCTGCAGGACAGCCCCACCGAGGGCGCCGTGTTCACCAACGACATGATCAGCTACAAGCTGCGTCACATCTACGGTGCCACGGTGCTGGTGGACGGCTTCAAGTTCACCACCAAGGCCGTGGTGGCCTGACGCTGGCCCAGCTGCGCTGACTGCAACCACGCCCGCACCATGAGCCTGGCCGCCATCACCGCCTTGGTCGACGACAAGCTGCGCAGCGTGTCGCTGGGCGCTGCCGCCAACACGGCCGCGCGCGACCGGGCCATCACCCAGGCGCTGGTGCAGTACAGCGAAGATGAGCCGCGAGACCTGGTGGCCGATGCCACTGCCAACGGCTACTTCATCGACGTGCCCGCCGACTGGGTGCCCGTGCGCAGCCGGCTGCAGGCGGTGGAATACCCGCTGGACCAGCTGCCCATGGCCACGCTGGAGGCGGCCGAGCTGCACCAGGTGAGCGGCTGGCGCATCGTGCTGGCCGAGCCGGTGACCGACCTGGCGGTGCGGGTGCACTTCACAGCCCCGCATGCGGCCGATGGCACCACCGTGCCCGCCCACCACATCAACGCGGTGGCCTGCTGGGCCGCGGCCGAGCTGTGCCGCCAGATGGCCACCCAGCTGGGCCATGACCGTGACGCCAGCATCGGTGCCATGGGCCAGCAGCAAGGCAGCCAGAGCGGCGACATGGCCCGCCGTGCCAAGGAATGGCTGGCCGTCTACCGCGTGGCCCTTGGCCTGCCAGACCCCGACAAGGCCGGCGCCGGCACCAGCGGCAAGCCCGCCGGGGCGGTGGTGAGCTGGGGCGCCCGGCGCGTGCGTGGCCGGTTTTACAGCTACCAGGACTGAGGGCCATGCACACGACCATCAGCCTGGAATCGGCCGTGGCCATCAGCCGCGCCTGGGCCACCCACCCCGAGCTGGTGACCGACGAGCTGGAAACCGCCATGCGCAGCAGCCTGCTGTACCTGGAGGGCCAGACTGCCGAGCGCACCCCCACCAACCTGGGCACGCTGCGCCGCAGCTACACCAGCACCATCAGCACCTTCGTGGATGCCGTCTTCGGCACCATGAGTAGCCCGGTGAGCTACGCCATGCCCATCGAAATGGGCACCCGGCCGCACTTTCCGCCGCTGGAGCCGCTGATCAACTGGGTGGAAGCGAAGCTGGGCCTGGTGGGCGACGAGGCCGAGGGCGCCGCGCGCGGCATCCAGCGCAAGATTGGCCGCTTCGGCACGCCGGGCTACGGCATGGCGCGCTTTGCGTTGATCGATGGCCGGGCGTCCATCGCGGCTGAGTTCGACGACGCGGCCGAGCGCATCGTGAGCAAGCTGGCCCGCCTGGGCGGCAGCGGAGCGCCCGCATGAGCACGGTGCAAGACCACCGCACCGCCCTGGCCGCGCTGTTCGCGGCCGTGCCTGGCGCCGGCGTGGTGCACGACCATGAGCCCTACGCCAAGACGCAGGGTGACTTTCAGGCGCTCTACGTTTGGACGGCGCCCGACACCACCCGCCAGCTGCGCGGCTGGCACCTGCGCCGCACGGCCACCCGCGAGCGGGCGCTGGGCGTTGGCCGCACGCTGAATGCGCACACCTGGCGCCTGACCGGCTACATGGCGCTGGACGACAACGGCGCCACCGAGTTGGAGTTTGACGAGCTGGTGGAAGCCATGCGCCGCGCCTACCGGCTTGATCCGGTGCTGGGCGGCGCCAGCCAGCTGGGCCCGGCCGATGGCGCCGGCATCGACGTGACCGACAGCAAGCCGGTGTTGTTCTGCGGGGTGCTGTGCCACAGCGCAACCCTGCAGTTCACCACCCATGCCTACCTTGATTCAGGAGAGTGATCCATGCCCAAGCTGATGCGCCGTGCCATCGTGGCTTTCAAGCAGGAAGTGACCTACGGCGTTGACCCGGTGCCTACCGGCGCGGCCAATGCCGTGCTGGTGCGCGACCTGGCCGTGACGCCCATCGAGCAGGAGCTGGCCAGCCGCGACCTGATCCGCCCGTACCTGGGCAGCAGCGAGAACCTGCCGGTCAGCAACCACTTCATGGTGGAGTTCAGTGTGGAGCTTGCCGGCAGCGGCACCGCCGGCACCGCGCCGGCCTGGGCGCCGATGCTGATGGCATGCGGCTTTGCCGAGGCCGATGGCGCCAGCGACGTGGTTTACACACCCAAGAGCACCGGCTTCACCAGCGGCACCCTGTACGTCAACATCGACGGCGTGCTGCACGAAAGCAATGGCTGCGCGGGCAACGTCGCCTTCAGCATGGATGCGCGCGGCATCCCGATGATGCGGTTCAGCTTCCGCGGCACCTATGTGCCGGTGGTGGATGCCGGCGCGCTGGTGCCGGTCTACACCGCCTTCAAGAAGCCGGTGCCCGTGAACCGGCAGAACACCACCTTGACGCTGCATGGCCAGGCCGCGGTGGTGGAGACGCTGCAGCTCGACATGAAGAACGAATACCCGTATCGCAACCTGATCGGGTATGACGGCGTGACGATCAACGACCGCAAGCCCGATGGCAGCCTCAGCATGGAAATGGTGAGCGTGGGCACCAAGGACTGGTTCGCCAGCATCGCCGCTGCCACCACCGGCGCGCTGGAAATCGTGCATGGCACGGTGGCCGGCAACATCATCGAAATCGACGCGCCGGCCGTTCAGCTGGTATCGCCCAGGTTTGCCGACAGCCAGGGCATCCAGATGCTGCAGACCAATCTGCTGTTCATGCCCAGCAGCGGCAACGACGAAATCACCATCACGGTGAAGTAACCCGCGCAGCGGGTTACTCGAATCTCCACCCAACCCCATCTTCAGGCATACCCCACCATGCTGAAAATCGACGCCGACCCGAAATTTGCCACCACGGTCAAGGTGAATACCAAGGCCATCAAGGGTGAGTTTCCCGCCACCTTCCGTGTGCTGCCCAGCGACGAGCTGGCCCAGCTGGACGACGGCAAGCCCGACAGCTGGAAGGCCCTGGTGAACCGGGTGGTGGTGGACGCGGGGCCGGTGGAGATTGCCGGCGCCGCGGTGCGGGGCGACACGCCCGCCGGCCTGGCCGACCTGATCCGCTGGCCCGGCATCGGCCCGGCCATGCTGGCTGCCTACTGGGCCGGCCTGTATGAGGCCGCCCAGGGAAACTGAAGGCGGCTGCGCGCTGGCTGGTGCTGCCGGCCACCGCCGCAGCCGGCACGCCGCAAGACGCTGAGGCCGAAGCCATGCTGGCCCGCTGGAACGTGCCACAGGCGCAGATCGAAGCCGGCCGCGCCGTCAGGGGCCAGGCCGACGAGCTGGACCAGTCGGTGCCCACCATCTGGCCGGCGCACCTGGATGCGGCGCGCATCTTCGGCGCCATGCGGCGGCAGTGGCGGGTGCTGGTGGGCCCCAAGGGCGACACCTTCTATCTGGGCCTGGACTTCAACGCGCTGGGCGAGGTGCGGCGGATGTTGCGCATCCGCCCCCGGCCCGAGCTGATGGACCAGCTGCGCACCATGGAAGCCGAAGGCGCCGAAGCGCTGAACGAGAAGGGCTGAGGCTGTGAACGACCATCAACTGGCCATCAAGCTGGCCGCTGACGCCAGCGAGCTGAAGCGCGCGCAGGCCGAGGGCGCGGCCGGTTTCGGCAACCTGGTGGCCAGCGGCGAGAAGGCCGCCGTGGCCCTGGCCAAGGTGACCGATGCCAGCGACAAGCTGGTGTCGTCGCTGCAGGCCGAGCTGGCCGCCATCCGCCAAGCCGCCGCGGCGAACACGGCTGACGCCGCCGCCCGCGCCGCAGTGGTGCAGGCCATGGCCACCCAGCGCACGGCGCAGACCGGCCTGGCCAGCAGCACCCGCGAGGACGCCGCCGCCCGCAAGGCCGCGGCCGATGCGCTGCGAGCCCAGCAGCAAGCCATGCGCGACAACCGCGCCGAAACCAACCTGCTGAAGCAGGCCAACCGCCAGCTGGCCATGCAGATGACCGACGTGGTGACCAGCATCAGCAGCGGCATGCCGGTGTGGATGGTGGCCATCCAGCAGGGTGGCCAGATCAGGGATGCCTACGGCGGTGTGACGCCGGCCCTGCGCGCCATGCTGGGCATGCTGACGCCCACGGTGGTGGCGGTGGGTGCGCTGGCCACCGTGGCGGGCGTGGCGGCCCTGGCCTTCAACCGCGGCTGGGCCGAAAGCAAGGCCTTCAGCGACGGCATGGCGCTGACCGGCAACACCGCCGCGCTGACCGAAGGCCGGTTCAACAGCCTGGTGGGCACGCTGGCCGATGCCCGCAACACGAGCGCGGGCGTGGTGCGCGACCTGCTGCAAGTGCTGGCCACCGGCGGCGAGCAGACTGGCGCCACGCTGGACGCCAGTGCCCGCGCTGCGCTGGCCATGAGCCGCGTGAACGGCCAGACCGCGGCCGAGACGGCGGCCAGCTTTGCCGGCATGGGCGACAGCGTGGCGAACTGGGCGGCCAAGGCCAACAAGGCCTACAACTATCTGACTGCCGAGCAGTTCAAGCAGATCATGGCGCTGGAGGCCCAGGGCCGCACCAGCGAGGCGATGCGTCTGAACATGGAGGCGCTGGCCGCCACCATGGAGTCGCGCAACGTGCGCAGCCTGGGTTACCTGGAAGAGGCCCTGAAGAGCGCCAGCACCTGGTGGGGCAACTTCTGGGATGCGGCCAAGGGCATCGGTCGCGCCGAGACGATCGATGACCAGATCGCGGCGCTGGAGCGGCGCATTGCCGGCATGGATGCCTTCACCCGCAAGGGCGGATACGGTGGCAATACCGCCTTCAAGGACGCCAGCGCCGAGCTGGAAGCCCTGCAGCGCGAGCGCGCCCGCGGTGCGCTGCGCGAGGCCGACAAGGCCGCCGCCCAGGCCGCCGAGCAGGAGGCCATCATCAAGGCCAGCCGCGGCTACCAGGACAGCCTGCTGTCCATCCAGGCCGCCGGTGACGCGGTGCTGCTGGCTCAGCAGACCGCCGGATTTACAGCCCGCAAGGCGCAGGCCGACCAGGCCTATGCCGAGCTGCGCATCAGCGGTGAGCGCTACCGCGACGAGATGATCGCCATCGAGCGCGCGCGGATCGCGGCGCAGGAAGAGGCGGCGCGCAAGGCCATCGCCATCGAGTCGGCCCGCGTGGTGAAGACCGAGCAGGAGGTCAACGCCCGCACCGCAGCTGTGATCAGCGCCCAGGCCAGGCTGGCCGCGCTGGCGGGGGAGCGGGCCAAGCTGGCGGCCGACATCGCCGGTGGCCGCTTCGACCCCAAGGCCCGCAGCGTGCTGGAAAGCCCGCAGGCTGCCTTCCGCAGCGCCGAGCTGGCAGCCGGCGGTCAGGTGGAGGCACAGATCAGGGCCCAGGCCGAAGCCACGCTGGCACTCGCCCGTGCCCAGGCCGACTATGTGCGCAACCTGCAGCAGACCAACGCTGCCCGGGGCCTGGCCAACGGCCGCGACCTGGCCGGCCGGCGCATGGGCGACGGCGCCCGCAACATGGCCGGCCGCGAGGCGGCCATCACCGACCAGTTCAACCAGGAGCGCGAGCGACTGGAAGCCGACCTGGCCAACAACAAGGTGGGCCGGGCCACCTTCGAGGCCCGCCTGGCCGCGCTGCGCGCCTACTACGACCAGGCCCTGCAGCAGGAGGCCGACTACCAGGAGCAGCGTCTGGCCCTGGAGGCCAACGCCAATGTGGGCTTTGACCGTGCCCTGGCCAACTACGCCGAGCAGAGCCGCGACGTGGCCGAGCAGAGCGAGCGGGCCTGGACGCGCGCCTTCAGCGGCATGGAAGATGCCATCGTGCGCTTTGCCACGACCGGCAAGCTGAGCTTCAGCGACCTGGCGAACAGCATCATTGCGGACCTGATCCGCATCTACCTGCGGCAGCAGCTGACCGGCCTGTTCGGTATGGGGGCCGACATGCTGAGCTTCTGGCGCAGCGGTGGCAGCGAGGGCTTCGGCAACGGTGCGCCGATGGGCGGCACCGGCGGTGTGTTCCACGGCGGCGGCAAGGTGGGCACCGATGCCCCCATGGCCACCCGCTGGATGCCCGCCAGCACCTGGGCCAACGCCCCGCGCCTGCACACCGGCCGCCTGCAGGGCAACGAGATGGCCGCCATCCTGCAGAAGGATGAAAGCGTGCTGACGCCCGCGCAGATGCGCCAGCTGGCGCCAGCCGGCCGCGGCGGCCAGCAGATCAGCCTGAACCTGAGCGTGATCAACCAGACCGGCACGGCCGTGAATGCCACTGCCCGCCAGACCCAGGGCGGTGATGTGGAGGTGCTGCTGACCGCGGCCGAGACGGCCATTGCGGGCAACGTGAGCATGGGCCGCGGCGAGGTCTACAGCGCCTTCAAGGCCCGGTTCAACCTGAGCGACTGAGGGGCGACGACATGGCAGCCTTCCCCACCGGCCTGCGCCTGGAATGGCGCGACATCGGCGATGCGCCCGAAAGCGTGGTTGAGCGCCAGGCCATGGAGCGTGGCGTGCCCAAGCAGCGGCGCATGGCCAGCGATGTGCGGGTGGAGCTGTCCGTCACCATCCACTTCGACACCGCGGCCGAAATCACCGACTTCGAGACCTGGTTCTACACCACCATCAACGCCGGGCAGGACTTCTTCGACATGCCGCACCCGCGCACCGGCGCCACGGTGCAGGCCCGCGTGGTGGGCGGTGAGCTGGGCCAGCTGCAGTACCTGCGCCGCACGCTGGACAAGGCCAAGCGAACCATCAAGGTGGAGTTCTGGAGGTCCACATGGTGACCGCCACCACGCGGCGCCAGCTGCAGCGGGTGAACAACACCAGCGGCGAGCTGCTGCTGCTGATGCTGGAGCACCCCAGCATCGAGACCGTGCATGTGGTGAACGACACCCGCAGCTGGACGATCAGCGGCACCACCTGGGTGGGCCTGCCCTTCCGGTTTCAGCTGCCCGACGACATTGCCGGCCAGAGCGCGGCGGCGCGCATCGAGATCGACAACGTGGGCCAGGCCCTGGCGCCGGTGCTGGAGGCGCTGCCGCCCGGCGGTGCGCTGCAGGCCACCTTTCGGGTGGTGAGCCGCAGCACGCCCACGGTGGTGGACTATGAGTTCAGCGCACCCATGTCGGGCGTGAGCATGAGCCCGGCCGTGGTGCAGGCCAGCATTGGCACCGACGATGAAGACCGCATGCCGGCGGTGATGGTGCGTTTCGACCAGACCACCGCGCCCGGCCTGTTCGAGGGCTGACCGTGCATGCCGCCAGCCTGCCCCACGCTGCACCCGCCAGCATGCTGCGCCAGGCTGAGGCGCTGGTGGGCCTGCCCTACCTGCCGCGGGTGCAGGACTGCATGCACCTGGTGCTGCGCGCCCAGCGCCAGCTGTTTGGCCGCACGGTGGGTGTGCCGGATGGCGCCCACCCTGTGCACCCGCACCGGCAGCAGCGGCTGATCATGGCCGGTGTGGGCACGCTGGTGCGGCCCCTGGAGCTGGACGAGGCGCCAGCCGATGGCGACCTGGTGCTGTGGCTGGCCGAAGGCGAGCTGGGCACGCACTACCACGCGGGCACGCTGCTGCTGCACGCGGGTGAACAGTGGGTGCTGCACACCAGCGAAGAGCTGGGCGCCAGCGTGCTGCAGCGGCTGGCCGAGTGCGGCATGTGGGGCCTGCGCCTGGAAGGAATCTATAGATGGCTGTAAATGCCGCCCCTGCCCCGCGCCTGAGCGCCTGCCGCGCCCTGGTGCCCTATGTCCACCATGCCCGCCGCGCCGATGCGCTGGTGGCCGCCCAGGCCCATGACCTGGTGGTGACTCCCCACCCGCTGACGCTGCAGGGCCAGACCATCACCCGCGCCGCCCGCATGCGCCCTGGTGAGAGCCTGGCCGGCCTGCTGGCCCGCCATGGGGTCGACCTGCGGCAGCCTGGCTGGGTGGTGCATGTGGGCGGCATGGAGGTGCCCGCCGCGCTGTGCAGCCGCACCCGCGTGCGGCCGGGCATGCTGATCGAGGCCCACCGGGTGCCGGGCAAGAGCGTGATCCGCCTGGTGGCCATGATCGCGCTGGCCTACTTCACCATGGGCACTGGCCTGGCGGCTGGCGGCATTGGCCAGTGGCTGGGCCTGAAGGGCTTTGCAGCCTATGCGGCCAACGTGGGCGCTTTCATGCTGGGCAGCATGGTGATCAACAAGGTGCTGCCGCCGCCCGGCCAGGGCACCTACGGCGGCGCCCAGCCCGGCGCCACCTACAGCCTGCAGGGCGCCCGCAACGGTGCCCGCCACTTCGGGCCGCTGGGCCTGCTGTTCGGCCAGGTGCGGGTTGCGCCCGACTTTGCCGCCCTGCCCTACAGCTGGTTCGAGGGTGACGATCAGATCCAGTATGTGCAACTGCATGCCGGCCTGAACGTGCACACCGTGGAAGCGCTGCAGATCGGCGAGACGGCCATCGAGAGCTACAGCGATGTGACCGTCAGCCGTGCCGGCTTTGCCAGCGGCAACACCGCCATGCCCATGTGGGAGAACGTGGACACCGTGGCAGGCGGCCTGCTGGATGCGCCCACCGCGCCCGGTGCCTACGTGGAGCGCACGAGCAGCGCCAACACCATCATGCTGGCCGTCGATGTGGTGGGCCAACTGCAGTACGTCAACAGCAAGGGCAGCCCCGAGCGCTTCACCTGCAACGTCGACATCGAGTACAAGCTGCTGTCGTCTGGCGCCTGGCAGCCGTTTGTGGGCAGCAGCGCCACGGTGCAGCTGGCCAACAGCACCACCAAGCCGCTGCGCCGCACCATCACCCGCGGTGTGCCGGCCGGCCAGTATGCGGTGCGGATGCGCAAGACCACCAAGAACGAGACCCGCACCCAGGCGGCCAACGTGATCGAGTGGAGCGCGCTCAAGAGCTACCAGAACGACAGCGGCACCGCGGTGGCCCGCCAGGTGGTGGGCATCCGCATCCGCGCCAGCGGGCAGCTGAACGGCACGCTGGACCAGGTGACCTGGATGGCCACCAGCACGCCCTGCCCGGTGTGGAACGGCAGCGCCTGGGTGACCGAGGCCACCAGCAACCCCGGGGCGTTGATCCTGCAGTTTGCGCGGGGCGTGTTCGCGCCCGATGGCCGGCTTCTGTGGGGGTATGGAAAGCCGGACAGCCAGATCGACATCGAAGGGCTGAAGGCCTTCATGGTGCACTGCACCGCGCAGGGCTACCGCTTCGATCATTGGTTTACAGAGCAGGTGAGCCGGCGCCAGGTGCTGGACGCCATCGCGGCGGCCGGGCTGGCCAGCATCAGCCGCCACACCGGCAAGCTGGGCGTGGTGTACATGGCCGCCGGCCAGCCCATCGAGGCGGTGGTGAACATGGGCAACATCAAGCGCGGCAGCTTCCGGGTGGACTACGCCACCCGCACCACGGCCGAAGAGATCGAGGTGGCCAGCCCCGAGCGCACCAACGCCTGGCGCGCGGCCAGCCTGCGTGTGCTGGCTCCCGGTGTGACGGTGCCGCGCGAGACGGCGCGCATCTCGCCGGCCGGCATCACCACCCAGGCCGGCCGGCTGCTGGCCGCCCGCAGCCTGATGGCGCAGAACATCTACGGCCGCAAGAGCGTGACTTGGGAGATGGACCTGGAGCACCTGACGGTGCGCCGGTGGAGCGTGGTGGCGCTGAGCCACGACCTGACGCAGTGGGGCCACGGCGGGCGGCTACACAGCTTCACCGACACGGCCGGCACCATCACCATCGAGCTGGACGCCGAGGTGCCTGCCGGCAGCACGCCACATGTGGGCCTGCGGCTGCCGGGCGAGACGGCCTACCGGGTGTTTGCGGTGGTGCCCTTCAGCGGCACCGCCCACACGCTGACGCTGGCCACCAGCTGGCCGGTGGGTGTGACCCAGCCTGGCGCCAGCGCCGACAACCCGGCGATGGACACGCTGTGGGTGTTCGACTTCAAGGCCACGCCCGGCCAGCGCCTGCGCATCACCGACATTGCGCCCACGCCTGACCTGAGCGGGGCCCGCATCACGGCGGTGCCCGAGCCTGACGAGTTCTGGACCTTCATGGCCAGTGGCGCCTACACGGCGCCGGCCGGCACGGGCAGCACGGCGCCGCTGGTGGCCAGCGGCCTGCAGGTGACGCAGGAGCGCCTGGCGCTGAGCTATGACCTGACGGCCGACCTGGCGGTGAGCTTTGCCGTGACCGGCCCCTATGACCATGCCCAGGTGTGGGGCGCGGTGGGCGACGATCCGCTGCAGCTGCTGGGCCAGACCCGCACCACGCGGTTTGCCGGCTGGCGGGTGCTGAACGCGGGCACGGTGCATGTGGAGGTGCGGCCGTTTGACGCGCTAGGCCGGCCTGGTGCTGTGGTGGCGGGCACGCACACGGTGGTCTTGGACGCGGCACTGCGAACGCAGGGCAACCTGCTGCCCGCCGATGAGCTGACCGTGGGTCTTACTGCCACGGGGTCTTATCCGATGCTGGCTGGCAGGTGGCGCAGCAACAGTCCCGCTGCGCCCGCTGGCGCATCTGGAGAAATGGTTCTGGACCTGGGTCCCGACGGGCAGCCCGCTGCGCTGTGGCGGGTTGTATCTGGCACAGCAGGTGGGGTGCAGGGTGGCTTGTACCGAGATGCGCCTGATGCCATTGACGAGGCAGTGGCCTATCGGCTTCACACTTGGGTGCGCGTTTCTGGCAACAACAGCGGCAGCCTCTTGATTGCCGCCACCAACACTGAGCGATTGACGGGCGCGCTCGAAACCAGCTTCGGCACGGTGGCGCGCGGCTCACTGGTGTCGGGCCGGTGGTATCTGCTGGCAGGCTACGTGTATGCATCGACCCATGTGTCGGCCGAGACGTTCCGCGGCGGGGTCTGGGATTCAGAGACGGGCGGGGTGGTTGCTACTCTGCGCGACCTGCGCTGGACGGATGGCGCTGATGCGTGTGGCTGGAAGATTCAGCAGCAAAACACAACGGCAGCCGGCGCGGTGACAGATTGGGCTCCGATGGCAGTGCATGTGGTCGATGGCAGTGAGCCCGGCATCACAGCCCTGCTGGCCATGAGCGCCAGGGGGCAGGTTGCCTGGTTGAGCGCCACAAGCCAGTTGTTCGTCGTCGACCTGGCTGGAGTGGCTGTGCCGGCCAGCATCACGTTCACTGCCCAGGCGCAAAACCTCTCAGGCAGCCCCACCTTTTCAGTGACCAGTGGCGGCATCTTGAGCGGCACTGGCTTAACGCGCACGCTTGCCTACTCCGACATGGCGGCCGAGAGTGTGACGGTCACCATGACCTGGGCGGACATCACAGACACGATCACTGTCACGAAGGTGCGCCAAGGAGGGAATGCCATCACTGCACTGCTGACGAACGAGTCGCACACCGTGGCCACGGCGGCAGACGGTAGCGGTGGCAGCTACGCCACAGCCGGTGGCCGCTTTATGGTGTACGACGGTTCAACCGACATGACCGGCACGGCCGCAGTGGCCTACAGCGTGCCGTCTAGCTCGGGCGTGAGCATCAGCATTGCATCCACGGGCATTTACACCGTCACGGGCATGAGCGCCGACACGGCAACCGCCACGCTTCGGGCTGTGTACGCAGGCCTGACACTGGACAAGGTCTACAGCATCAGCCGCAGCAAGGCCGGCACCCCCGGCGTGGATGGAGTGGACGGCACAGATGGCCTGGACGGCGCCCCTGCCAAGGCGCTGTTCATTGGCGCGACCTCGCAGGTGTTTCAGGTGCCTGCTGTCGGCGCCGCCACGCCGGCCAGCATTGCATTCACGGCTGCCGCCCAGAACCTGACAGGCAGCCCGACTTTCAGTGTCATCGCTGGTACTGCAACGCTCAGCGGGTCTGGCGCCACGCGCACGATGTCTTATGGCTCCATGAGCAGCGATGCCGTGACAGTGCAGGTCAGTCAAGATGGTTTGACCGACACGATCACTGTCGTGAAGGTGCGAGAGGGTGCCGATGGGCAAGCCGGCGTAAGCGCCGTGGTGGGCGTGCTCACGAACGAGGCCCATGTGGTGCAGACGGCTGCGGACGGAAGCGGCGGCAGCTACGGCACAGCCGGCGGCACGTTTCTGGTGTTCGATGGCCTGACCGACAAGACCGGCAACGCGGCTGTCACCTACAGCGTGGCCAGCAGCTCGGGCGTGAGCATCAGCATCGCGTCCACGGGCGTCTACACCGTCACCGGCACCACGGCTGACACCGCCAGCGCCACGCTGCGCGCGGTGTACGGTGGTGTGACCATCAACAAGGTCTACAGCATCAGCCGCAGCAGGTCAGGCTCGCCAGGGCTGGATGGTGCGGACGGCGCTGGCTTGCTGACCCTGATCGGCAGCAGTGGCGTCACCATTGACGGTGGTAATGCCACCAAAATCAGCGGCGGCACTGCCTGGAACGCCCACGCGTACAGCCTGGAGCGATACAGCGCCGGCGCGTTCATGTCGTTCCAGGCTGGCCAAACCAATGCGCCTCTGATGGGGGCCCTGAACACCGACCCGACATCAACGGTCGGGTTCGATTCGCTGGACTTCGCGTGGTACTGCAACGGCTCTGGAGGGCTGGAAATTTTTCAGAACGGATTCCCTGTGTCTGTTTCTGGCCTGGGGTCCTACAGCACCACCACTGTGCTGGCCATCACCTACGACGGCAAAACCGTGTCGTACCTCAAGGACGGCTCGGTGGTCCACACCGTCGGCGTTGCAGCCGGTCTGCAGCTGGCGTTTGATTCATCGTTCTTTGTTGTGGGTGCAGCCATCAAGAACATCCGGTTTGGGCCCATGGGGCCAGCAGGTGCTGATGGGGCGCCGGCCATCAGTAGCAGTCTCACGCGGCAGGTGGCCAACTTCACAGCGGACAGCACCGGCCTGATCGACGGCGCCCAGAGCTTTGCCACCACCATGCAGGTGCTGCTGGGCACAACGGACGACACCAGCAACTGGACCATCAGCCGCACCAGCAGCGATGCCAGCATCACCACCACGCTGGCCGGCGCCACCGTCACCATCACCGGCATCGGCACCAGCCTGGACGCCGGCACAGTGACGGTGACGGCCACGCGCAGCGGCTACCCCACGCAGAGCATCGTGGTGCAGGTGGGCAAGAACAAGCGGGCCGTGCCCACCAACGGGCCGGTGACATCGCCGGGCCTGCTGGAGGCAAGCTCGTTCAGCGTGTCGCCATCGCCTGCAACCACGCGATTCGAGCTGCGAGCGAACGGAGAAATCTGGCACTACCAGAACGGCAGCAGCTCCAACATCGGCAACTGGTACTTGGCCAACAGCAGCGGCATCGGCTCGGGCTACGAAGCGCGCTTCGACATGCTGACCGGCAGCGGCCTGTCCACCGGGATCGCCAGCAACGCCATGGGCGTGTGGGCCAGTCTGTCGGCGGCCAAGTATGTCGAGATTGAGCGCACCACCAGCAGCAGCTACACCTATCGGTTGTACAGCTACACGATCCGCAGAACCAGCGACGGCGCGCAGGTGTCTGCTGGCCAGGTGAGCATGGAATGTGGGGTGGACCTGTGACATCGGCGCGCAGCATCAACTGGCACCGGATGATGGCGCGTGAGGCCATCAACCAGGCTGCGGCAGAGGCCAGGCAGCGCTACCTGACCATCGTGGATGGCCAGGGCATGGTGTATGCCGAGAAGCTGGCACAGGCGGTGGCCTACGTGGCCGCCCATGCAGCCGACAGCCAGGCGCCGGTGCCGGCCTATGTGGCCGCCGACGTGGCGGCCGTGGGCGGCACTGCACTGGCGGCATCGCAGGCCATCATCGCGGCGGCTGCGGCCTTCCATGAAGGCCCGGGGCCCGACATCGAGCAGGCACGCCGAGCGGGCAATGCAGCGGTGCTGGCGGCCACGACGGCCGAGAGTGTGGAAGCGGCCAAGGCCGCGGCGATGGGGGCACTGGCAGCGATCTGATCTTGGCGGGCGGTCCGGTTTACAGTGCCGGCACCCCATCACCTTGGAGGTATGCACCATGCAACCTTCTGCCTGCCCATCGCCCCTGGCCAACGCCGAGCTGGCCATCGAGCAGGCCGCCCTGACCGCCATTGCCCGCCATGGCGCTGCACGCACGATGGCCGCGCACTTGCAGGCCATGGCCATGCTCATCCGGCTGCCGCTGCATGTGGGCGCTGGGCCCGGCCGCGGCGCGGTGATCGAGTTGATCCGCATGGCCGGCCTGCAGGCGGTGCGCGCGGCTGCGGCCGATGACGACATGCGCGGCATGCAGCTGGAGCTGCAGGCGGCCGTCGATGCGCTGGCGGCAGCATGAGCGGCCAGCCCGCCCAGCCTGCCTGCCCATCCTGTCAGGCGGCCTTGCCGCAGATGCCGCAGCGCAAGACCAGATGCAAGGCGTGCGGCCAGTTCATGTACGTGCGCAGCACGCCCGATGACCGAACCCGCCGGCTGATGACCGAGGCGCAGATGCAGGCGTCTGAAGCTGCTTGGCGGGCCCATGGCGCGGCTGAGCTGACCCACCGTGAGGTTCAGACCTACGGCCGGGTGGCCGGCGACTACACGGCTCCTGTTCAGCCTGCGGACGTGGCCGATGCCATGCGCCGCGCCTTGGTGCTGGCTGAAGGTGGACAGCCGGCCAAGATGGCGGTGATGGGGCTGTACCGCGCGGCGGCCACGCCCACCGAGGCGCTGGCCGCACACCTGGCGCTGGGCATGCTGGGCCTGGCGCAGGCGCGGTCCATCGCCCTCACCGCCCAGCTGGTGTGCGATCCGCCAGACCCGCGCCGGCCGTGCGACATCTGCGAGCGCATGCGTGGCGCAGTGGTCCGCACCGACAGCACAGCCGACGTGGCCGCACCGCTGGCCTGCCCCAGGTTGCTGGAGCCGGTGGGGCGGCTGCGGCGCCTGTGCGGCTTGAGCGTGAGCGCCTGGATCAAGCGGCCAGACGGCAGCAGCTACCTGGATCGCCGGCCGACGCCTGAACGCCCGCGCAAGCCCATGACGGCTGAGGAAGTGGAGCAGGCCCGCATTGCCTGGTCCCGCGTGCTGGGGTTCGAGTTGCCCAAGCCCAATGGCGCGGTGCGTGGTTCCGATGGCGATGACGGCCGCTGAGCTGCGCCGCATCCCTATTCCGGCGTCCGACCAACACCCAAATCCCTTCGCAAGTACCTTGCGCTTTGGCATGCTGGGCGCAAATCAGTGCTTGCCGCTGGCGGTCTCGGGCCTGTAAACTTTCTCCGTCCACTTCATGTGGATCGGGTTTGGAAGCCCGAAGACCCAGCGGCAAGAAGCCGCACACCTGCACAGTCGTGCGGCTTTTTCTTGCCTGGCTCCAGTTCAATGGTGGCCCAGGCGGGGAGCCGCAAGGCTCGCCGGTTAACAGCTCCGCTGGGTCCCGGTCTTCCAACCCGCCCTGGGCTGCCGCCCTCGTTTGGAAGCGGGTGTGGCAGTCGTCATCAACGACCCTTTGGAGCCACACCATGCATTCAACTGTCACCGCCATCCCGCGAGCCAAGCGCCAGGGATCGGCTGCCCGCCAGCCCCAAGCCGACCACCTGCAGGTGCTGGGCGCCATCGACACATCGGCTGCGGCCGAGACCACGCGCCTGACCTTCGACGAGATCGAAAGCCTGCTGCTGCGCATCCATAGCCGCACCGACGCCATCAAAGCATGCATCGGCCTGGCCGGCGCCGATCCCGGCAAGGTGGACATGAGCCGCGAGCAGTTCTCCGCCTTGTTCGACCTGCTGGCCGAGGGCGTCAAGACCGTGGCCTACGAGATGCAGGAGACGGTGGGCAGCGCACGCCGCCAGCTCGGCATGTACCGCCAGCCGCAGTTCGGGCAGTTCTGACCGTCCGACCTACACCCCAATCTCTTCGCAACTCGCCCGGCGGTCGGCATGCTGCGGCTGCCGACCACGCCGGGCGGCATCAGGTGGATGGAAGGACTGCGATGCGCACATTGGTTCAAGGCAAGACGGCCGAGCAGCTGCACGCTGAGGGGCACTGGAACGGTGAGGTGGTCGAAGGGGCGCATGAGCGGCTGTTCGACTTGGTGGACCACTACCGCACCTCACGCGGCATTCCCATGCTTGAGGCTGTCCGAGTCGTCCATGACGATCTGCAAGCGGGCCGGTTGACGGCGGCGCAGAGTGCCTGCGTGGACATTTACAGGCGCTGGCGTGCCGAGCTGTTGGGCACGGTCGGACTGACCAAGGAGGTCAGCTTCGAGGAGTTCGCCTTCTGGATGAGAACGGGGCAGTTTGCTGGCGCTGGCCTGCCGCCGAAGGCGCAGCCTGTGCTGAAGCTGAACAGCCCTGAACGACAGGCCGCCTTTGCCGCGCTGATGGCGCGCATGGATGTGCTTGTGCAAGACCAGGGCTTGCCGGTGGCCCGCGCTGCCGGGCGGCTGGTGAATGAGGCCGTGCTGAGCACTCCAGAGGCGCCCTGCGAGGTGCGCACCTTGTTGCAGTCGGCGATGGGCCGCGGTGGGCGGCGGCCGGGTCCGGTTGCTGCAGCGGTGGGCCTGCCGTCGATTGACACGATGGTGAAGTGGTACTTGAGGCACCGAACTGGTGCGGTGCGCGAGGGCGCCAGCAAGCCAAGCGCGCCGAAGAAGTGGGTGTCGCGCGAGACCCGTTGGATGACCGAGGCGCTGCGGATCAGGGCAGACAAGCCGGAGCTGACCGACCTTGGCGTCTATGCGCTGCTGATCGAGCAATGGCGCGATTGGTGGGGTGTTCCGGTCCGGCGGGACACGTTTCTGGACAAGCTGAAGAAGGCGGCGTGGTCGAAGTAGCCGGCCTGTAAATCTCCGCTTGAAACGCCGGCGACCTGCCGGCTTTTTTCATTTCTGGGCCTTCGCTGGCCTGTGGATAACTTCCGCCAAGCTGGTTTGGCTATGCGCTGGCGCGTTGGCTTGCACACCCAAAGCGATCGCAAGTTGTTGAGTCTGCACAAGAAAAGCGCAGCGCCAGGATTCTCAAAGGTTGCGGCTCGCTATTGGCCTGCATGCGCCCCGATCGTGCCCCTGACGCGAGGCGCTGCAGCCCGGCACAACCTTCAGGAGCGCTGTGATGCCCCGACCCGCCATCCTGCCCGAGCGGCCCCACCTGGCGCCGCTCAAGCCGCTGGCCAGCGCCCGAACGACGCAGCAGCGCTTGCCCAATGGCCAACTGGTGCTGACCATCGAACACGACACGCTGCGTGGCCTGGCGCCACCGATGTTGCGATGGTGGTTCGAGAACATCGGCGGCACGATGCGCCACCAAGGCCGAACCTGGCCGCGTTACCTGCTGTGGCACCCGCGCGATCACATCCACTGGGAGCTGGCCGCGCCTGCGCCAGGCGGCGGTGCGCGCCAAGGTGCCCGTTTTCGCATCGTCGAGGCCTTTG
>JACCDR010248301.1_pt1 | contig 35943 bp, 57 predicted proteins | sample 7446431 | NCBI WGS metagenome assembly JACCDR01 (sample SAMN15323443, study PRJNA562643) | freshwater metagenome | isolation source: river surface water | place: USA:Blue River Watershed | collected 2017-08-17 | reverse complement strand
TGGTCTTGCCGACAACCACAACCCGGCGCAGTTCAGCGATGCCGTCCTTGTCTGCGTCGAAGCGAATCCAGACCTTCCGAACGCGCAGGCGACGGGTTGCTGCATCGGCTTCGATGTCGTCCCGCCAGACGTTTCCATCCAGCTCCACGCTGCGGCGGGCTTCTGCCCACTCATCGCGGCTGTCGTCCTCGTCGGCAATCTCATCCGGTACGTCGTAGCCCTGTTCCCGCAGTTCGGAGACGGTGCGGTACTCGATGACCTCAACAAACGGGCAACCCTGAAGGTCTAGGCTCGGCCAGTCAGGGGCAATCAGGACTCTCTCGGGCGGGATGTTCCGCACCCGAACACAACCGTACTTGGCGACCTTGCGGAACACGGCATCGTGATACCGGATACCTGCTTCGTTCAGGTATTCGCCGTGCTCAATCAGTTCGTAGTCGGGATTCTGGGCAAGAAACGCGAATTCATCGTCTGTCAGGCCCCGGAAAGGCTCACGGGTGGGCAGCTTTTCCTCTTCGTAGCCGACGATGACATAACCGTTTTTCTGGACAAGCGCGTCGTGGAACCAGTCATGGAGAACCAGAAAGCCCTGATTCTTCTGCATCAGGACATGGTTGACGTACTGGGTTTCCTGCTCCGCTTGTTTTTCGTCCTCCGGCCCCGTGGGGTCGAACTGGACTACCTCATCGCCCGATGCAAACACTTTCATCAGGCTGGGCTTAATCCACTCAACCGTGTCGTGAACATCGCGCATCACGACTTGGGAGCGGCCTTCTATCTCGTCACCGTATGGCCGTCCGAGATAGTGGTCGAGCGCTTCGACGCGCTGTTCTTCCAGGCTTCCGTAGGCTGTGGCTACGTTCTCCTGATACTCAATCGCGGCCAGAAGGTCCATCATTGCACCTTCGGCGGGCGACCCGGCCCACGCTTAAGCAGTAGCGGTTCTTCGACTCGCGGCGTCTGCTGCTTGGCTTTTTGGTCAGCTACGTACTTTTCGAGCCGTTCCAGCCTTGCGACAATTTGCGCGAGGATAGCCGGGTTGAGCATGGCGAATCCTCATACGATACCTGCCGTATTGTATTGGATTTTCCCGCCAAACGAATCATTCCTCATACTGTCCAGCGCCATTGCGAGATACCTGAAGGCATCCGCCGCGTGGGAATGTTCGTCGTGTAGGGGCGAACCGGGCTCGTTGGTGACTTGGTTTACCTGCCGCCGGTATCTCCGAAGAGAGTTGACCAGCGAACTGGTCTTGTCCTTGTCAAAGTAGCACCGGGGGAACACCATGCGTGCCCGCTTGATGCCTTCTTCGATACTCTCCTGCCCTAGAACCCTGGGATTGCGGCCCATTGCCCGGAGCATTTCTTCCGTGGACCGCCCGGTCTTGAAGTCCTTGGCCCGTCCGTCGTGCGGGATGTAGTCGCTGCCCCAGTTCAGGCGCTTTTCTCTCAGGTCGGCAACGTAGCTGTCCAGCGTTCGGTGGCTGTCCTCGATGTAGTCAATCACCCGAACCTCGGACGCACTCCGCTGGCACAGGATGATGGACATGCTGTCGTTCCAGCCCAGGTCCCAGACGGTATGAACCTTCAGCAGCGGGTCGTAAGGAACATTCCTGACCCGGCCCTCACGCTGTAGCTGGTCGATTTCCCGTGCGTAGATGGCCCCTTCGACGGCTGGCCTGCACTCCCCTTCCCAGACGGTTTTGTAGCCCGTAGGGTCGCGTTTAAGCCAGTCCTGACGCTCTTTCTCAAGCTCCGGCGGGAACCAGGGATTGTCCGACCAGTTGACTTGCTGGACCCATGCCTCACTGGGCGGGTTTAGAACAAACCGCTCGTAAGTCGGGTCGCTGTCCAACTCTGGGTTGAACGTCACCCAAATCTCGCTGCCAGGCTTGCGGATAGTCGGAATCAGTACGTCCCACGACTTCTGCGTCACTACTTGGGCTTCTTCCACCCAGCAGATGTCGGTGCCTTCGTAGCTCTTCATGTTCGCCACGCCTTGCTGACGAACGCCCACAAAGGTGATTTCAGAGCCGTTCTTACCAAGGATGCGCGACTCTTGTACGTCGAACAGGCTATCCAGCCCCAGCAGCCCGATTTGGTCTTTCAGCAGCCGGTGGACTGATTCCTGTATCGACTTCTGCGTTTCCCGTGCACAGAGGATGCGTAGCGGCTTACTTGCGCTCAGTGCTATCAAAGCCCTTGCGACCGACCAACTCTTCCCAGAGCCCCGGCCACCGTGAAGAATCTTGTATCGCTTCGGCTGGAACAGCGGAAGGAGATTCTTCGGAATCTCTACGTCAGACACCGCGAATGTTCAGCGTCATATTGTGCTGAATCGGCCCGCCGCTCTCATCGCCAACGTGTTGAATTTGCGAAAGTTTTGGGACAGACCTATCCAGCAGCGCATTTGCTGCGGCGATTTGCGAAGCCGTCATTTCTATCTCCCCTGCTACGTGCTTTTGTAGCCGGTCGATGATGACGCTTGCCTGAATCTTTGCCCGGACCATATCGCTATGGCGCGGATTTAGTCTTGCTGCCATATGTGGTGCGCCTCGGGCCTTACCCCGTTCGCTTGTGCTGGGCGCGGTTCATTATATCGCTAGTGTTCGTTGGCAATACTGCGGATAAACTCGGCGTCGTGGCGCAAAGCCACTTTTCCCTGATTGCACTGGCAGCGTCTTGCAACGTGCCTTCACGATAGTTCCCGTCGCGGGTGTGGATAAACGCCTTCCAAGGCTCGCGGTTGCGCCTGTAAAGCAGCATGGGCTCTGCGCCAACTCTGGCTGCCTGCTCGCATGCTTGACGCCACCACGACGGGCGCGACAGTGCTTCCTGACGCTTAATCTCGATGGCGTAACCCCGCACCGCTAAACAGTCGGCACCGCCTTCGCGTGTTTGTTGCAAATTGCGCGTCAGGATTTCCCCAAGCTCCGCGCCTAGCAGCTTGAGAACTTCACGTTCTGCTGCTGCGCCTTTGCGGCGTTGCATCAAACCCATGATGCCGACCGGTTACGCATCTCGCATCAAATCGAGTTTGTGCTGGACAACAGGCGCAAGGCCAAGCCAATCCAGCCCCCATCCGTCTTTTACAGAGCCGTCTTTGTAGATTTCACGAACAAACCAGTCTTTTCCATCAACCCAGCACCACAACAACAGCCTATTGGTGTCTCGCTGGTTGTCCTTAAACCTCATCATCTTTTCTATCTCTTGCTTTTGCCATCTGCGATATTCCTCGTTTGTGCGTTTAACTTGGATGCACAGTGCGCCCCCCTTACCAAGTCCATACACATCAAACGGCCCACGAGAGCGTGCAGTGCGAAAGACGAAATACCCGCGTGAGTCCAACTCATGCATCGCTTTCAACTCGGCGTCGTATCCGCGCCGCTGGTTCGCATGCCCCCAATTAGTTGAATGTTTCCACGAGCATTCTTGCGTGCAGTATTCGCGCTCTTTGTTGTAGCTGTGAAAGTTGACGCCGCAGCCGACGCATAGATGCCATCCGGCATTGCGAAAGTTCGGGTTCTTTTCACCGCCAACGTCTCGGCCTTTGTACCGACACTCATTGCTGCAATAAACGCGGCCCTCTTTTGGCTTGGCATCAGTAGCCTTCCCGCAAATCTTGCAGTTAATGACAAGCCCAACCTTTCGACTAGGGCCACCGCGACCCCAGACGCCGCACGTTCTTGAGCAGAACCGATACGGCTTTCCACGGGCGGCTTTCACAAATGACACGCCGCATCGTTCGCATTTGCCCGTAACGGTCTGCTGTTGCTTCACGGCTTTATCCATGACTGATTCGCTCCACTACGTCCACGGTGTAGCCCTGGCTCTCTAGCCACTTCGTAGCCCTGCCTTGTGGGGTCATGCCGCTTCCGCCAAGGTCACAAGGTCGCTGTAGTCACCCCACTGGCTTGCCATTGCCTGCGCGATTCCCGCGTAAGTCCTGCTGCGTTCCTTCCACCTGTCCGCGCTAGGTGGCATCTTCCAGATTCGCTGTTCGCGGCCTGGCACGATGTTCGTTGGCACCAGATGAGGAAGCCCCTTCAGCCACAGACAGGTGGCCTTGCATTCCCCGTGCCCGAACATCCACGGCTGAATCGTCTGGTCCGGTTGTCTCCATACCGACGACATGATGCAAACCGGGTTCTCAATGGCGATTCGCGGAATAGGTGCCCGCGCCAGCTTCAGAAAGAAGTCAATGGCTTCCTGTTGTTCGCCGCTTGCCCTTTTCTCAGGGAACCAGCGGGAACCACTGACTGCCAGGTGCGTACACGGCGGGTGGGCAATCATCAAGTCCCAGCCGTCCCCCAGAACCTTCAGAACGTCGCCCTTGATGTGCGGCCCGTTGTCTTCAGCGTCCAGAAGGTCTGCCGACCAGGCGTCGTGTCCCAGCGCCCGGAATGCCCGCCTGACGGTCCCGCTGTATTCGCAAGCTATCAGTATCTTCACGCGCACGCTCCATTTCCGCCTCTGCCGCTGGACAGTCCACGCATACCCACTTCCCGCTTTTCAGTTGAACAGGCGCGGTTTCTATTAAGTTGCAGCCAAGGCATTCAACATCCTGCATCCCGAGCGGCCTTGTCGATTTCGTCTGCCAGTTCGCGCAGCCCCTTTGCCACCTTCAGCAACCCGTCAAACACACTGGAGTCAAACTCCGCATCACCAGATGCCGTTTCAATAGGCCCAGCAAGCATGTCACGCAGATTTGTCTTGAACGACGGCTGATTACCGTTTCCGTTGTCCAAAGACAAATACATCCAAACCTCCAGCGGGTCATTTACTTTTGGCTCTTGATAAGCCACCGGAAACGTCAGAAATGTTTGCGGACTCTCCAAGGCATAAGTAATGCATTCATTTGTGGCCTTCATCAACGCATCTTGTATCAATGCATTTATCTGCTCGATTGAACTGATGCCCCAAGTTGACACATCAACCTGATTGCCTTTGCGCATTTTCATTGGCTCACCGCTGGCTGGTCACTTCTGTTCTCGACGGCCTGGATGAACTCAGCGTTCCCGAACAGGTTGGCCCCGCCGTCAATCTGAATCCGCATCGGCATCCGCGTATTAATGTGATGAACCATCAGCCAGCGCAGGACAAGCACATCCATGCGACCTCTGGTTTCGATAACGTCCCAGAAGAACTTTCCTTCCGCATAGGGACGCTTGGTCACGATAACCCCGCTTTTCTCTGGCTTCATCCAGTGCGGCAAATCGTCGCCCATCAACCATACGCATTTGTACGTCTGACACGGGCTTACGGGCCTTGCCTCATATACGGTGCAGCCCTTTTCGCCTAGAAAGTGGCACGGGTTTCCTCGCGTGAGTTCCCGGCCAAACACATTGCACCGAAGTACACCCTTACAGCACTCAGTACAACCGTCGCAGTTTCTCACACGTATTCCTTCAGGTTAAACACGCTCACCGGCACATTAATCTGAATCGGCGGAGCTTCACTTGCCAGCCGGAATATCCGCATGACAGGCATTTCGGCGGATTCTTCCCGTTCCAGTTTCTTCCGCTCACGATACCTGCGGCTTTCGATAATCTTCCGTTTCTGCCGTGGCGTCATCTCACGTTCTTCGTACCGTTTGCGAATTCCAGGCAGGCCGTACCGGCAATACGGTCCACCGCGCCCTATGTGGTTCTTCTCGACCAGCCCTTCGTCTATCAAGGCGTTGAGGTGCAGCGTGGCTACATCCGCGCAAACACCGATGACTGCCGCTGCTTGCTTTGACGTAATGCCATCCGGCCCAGATTCGCGGATGAGAGCCATTAGCTTTTGTCGCTTTGCTTCTGTGTCGTGTCGCGGCATTTACTTCACCAGCTTCAAAGTAGGACGTTGAACATACTCAAGGCACTTATCTATTGCCTTGCGCGTTTGAATCTCACTTGCGGGATATAACCACTGCCCAGCGTATCGGTAACTCACGACCCTTGCTTGTGAGATATCCACATCACCGCTTTCGGTATCGTGTGACAGCAACAAACCGAATGAATGTCTGTACGGCGGGTTATGACAGGCATCTACAACCCGTTGGAATGCGAGTTTCTGTCCGTAAGGCATTTCCGTATATCGGAACTTTCTTTCCAGAAACACGAACACCTTGTCCTGAAAGTCGATGAAGGCGTCGATATCCGTAGGACGGATGGCCCCCCAACTAAGGCCGTTGAAGCTCTTGAGTTGGCTGGCGTGCTGGCGGCTGCGAAACATCTTTCAGCGGTTCCGGTTGTTCATGGCCTTTTGGGCAAAGTCTTTCAGCGGGCTCCAATTTGCTGTTTGGGTTGACGTAGTGTCGGCATGAGTTTCTGACCGGACACCACCCGCCGAGACATGGAACTATCTCACGCGACACGTTTGATGCTGCCCATTGCGCGAATCTTCGCCAATACCTCCGGAGAAGGACCTTCCAGTTTCCTTCTGGCCTCGGCTTCAAGCATTTGTTTAGTTTCCTCGACAGCAGTTTTGACGGTGCTGATGCGCTTTTCCCGCAGCGGGTAGACATCCCGCCAACCCAGCATTACCGACTGCTCCAGGCAGGCTTGCGGGTCTTCTCCTGCGGTCTTTAGTTTCACAAGCTCCCGGATGATTAGCTTCTCTGCGTAAGGTGTCAGCGGTGCTCGCATTTGCTTCCTCATGTCTTTGAAGGCTTGCCACAGTTCTGCGTCTATCCACTCCAGCATTACTTAGCCTCCCGTGACTCAAATGCTTTTGCCGCTTCGTCGTCAATTTTCTTGCCGACCACTTCTGCTATCCAGCCTTTATGCGGTGGCCAGCTCACGCCTATCGCGGCTAGCTGCTTCTTCGTCCAACCGCCTCGCTTTGTCCTGAAATGCTTTATGTATCTCTCAGTTAGTAACCTCATGTATTAACCCTGCCTTTTGGTGAAACTCGGGACAAAACGCAGCCTTACCGTGCTCAAAAACACGGACCGCCTGCGTTTGCAACCTGCCTTCCGGAGCCAACTACGGTTACAAGAACGCTGTCCAGACTCACAATCTTTCGACTGACCGCCGGGCTCTAGACTTCGCCCACCCCGCCCCCTCTGGCTTGCTCGTGTAAGGGGCTTGCTTCACTGGTGACCACCGACGTACCGCATCACCAGCGTTGGTTAGTTACTTCATACCTTCCCCTTCGCGTCCAAACACGCCTGGCACTTCCAGAAGATGCCCCTAACCCGCTTCCTGCCCATCGAGGTCAGACGGTGCTGGTCGCAGTAATCGCAGCGGTAGCCGTGGGTCATGGGCGGGCCGTCTTTCTTGCCGTCCAGTTCTGCGCGGCGGATAGGTGTGTTTGCCGACATATGTTCAAAGTCACACCTTGCGGTGAATCAAGTTCAGTCCCACAGTTGTGGTGACTGAGGAATAAAAAGGCCCGCACCCACCGAAATGAGTGCGGGCAAGTGCGGCAACTGCCAGCCAGCAATGCCAACCGGCGGGCAGTCTTTCGCCACACAGAGGGAGTTGTTCACGCGACTTCCTTACTTTGGAGACGCGCTATATGAGCTTCGCAAGCAGCACGGTAAGCAGCTTCAGCCTCTTCTTGAGTGGCGAAGTAGCCGCGTGCGCCACCAGGGCCTTGCATCTGATAAGGCCTAGCTTTGTTGCCTTTCAGGAGTGTCCAGCCCCTGCCCTTGCCAAGTCCGCTTCGGCCAGTAACTACGCCAATTTGAGCCGCATATTCGTTGCGAGCTTGGACGGCATCTTCTTCGGTGGCAAAGTAGCCAAGAACCTTTTCGCCGACCTTCGCCATGTATGGCCGACGCCTACCTGGATACAACAGAAACACTCCGGGGTGTTTCTTCGGAAGCCTGTCTTTCCAAACCGCAACAGCATCCCGGCTGTTCTCGACGCACGGCTGAATGTGGACATTGCCAAGCGTGTAGCCGCCACTGTCATTTATGCGCGACATGCAATACTTGCCGACACCTCGCCCGCGTTCGTGGGCATGTCCACTGGATTGCCATACAGCCCACCACTGGCCCAACGTCAAATCAAAAGCTATCCCTCGGCTGGCCGAGTTGTTCTTGTGCTGGCGATATGCCTTGGTATGACCTTCTGCTCGAAGCGCTTGCAACAAGTCATAAGACACACCTGTCTTTTCCTCTTGCGCCTTCCTCATAGCAGCGCGCTTCTTTTCTACAGAACTTCCGCCAGCCAACTGAATGCGCTTCGCTTGTCCACCATCTTTGGCGTCAACGCCTTCGCGCCGAAGAATCTGCCGAACTCTCTCGCGCGTGATGCCGAACTGAGAGCCAATCTTCTCCAGCGTCACGCCTTGCCGATACATGGCGGCCATGCGCCGATTGCGCGCAGCAATCTCTGGCTTAACCCGGCTGCTCATGCGGCCTCTGGCGCAGGAAACTTGCGCGTCACCAGCTCAGGCCAGATTCGGTGCCAGTCACCGCGAAGTTCCCTTCGGGATACCTTCTTTAGTGACTCACGTTCAATCGCCACTGCTAGCTCTGGCCCGCAGGGCTTGTATCCATACATGACGTTGGTCAGGTGACCCAGCGTCGTGCCGCACTTCAGCGCGAATTTCTCGCGCTGGGCCAGCGGTAGGCTCTGGAGGTAGGTCTTTAGGTCCACCAGCCCATTACACCATACGGTTAACCCGTCGCGCAACACCCTACGGTGAACAGGATGTCGTTTCATGACACCATGCGAGCAGAGGACACGCTCATCAGGTTGGAGCGGTTCAGGGCCGAGTGCGACGCGCGTGGCTGGTCAGGACCCACCGACCTGAAGGCAAGATTGGGAAGGAGCGCCAGCTTCTGGTCCGACCTGTTGCATGGTCGAAAGTCCTTCGGCGAGAAGCTGGCCCGTGACATCGAACAAAAAATGGGCCTGCCGCGTAACACCCTGGACCTTGTCCAGCATGGTCATCCCCGTTCATTTGCCGAACTCAACGGCTTTGAGGGGCAGCTAGTCACACTCTTTCGTCAGCTTGATGCCGACGAACAGCACGAAGCCTTGCACCGCCTGGCGCTAGAGCTTCTGCGCCGCAAGCAGCAACCAAACCCCGCAAACTGACGCAACACCGCGTCTAGGTGTTTTCCCCTAGTTCGCCTGTTTGTTCACCGTTCGGTGTTGACACAAGCCACACCCTTTGGTGAAATCACTCCCATGCCGCACACACAGCGGCATGGAGGCGAAAGTGGCAATCCCCTGCATCAGCGACTTCCGGCAAGGCGACCAGTACTTGCCCAGCAGCCCGCATTACGTCGAGCTTGACACCGAAGAGGTGTTGCTGTCCTGCCAAGACGGAGCGCACTACGCACTGAGCGCTGCAAAGGCCCTCATCAGCGGCAACAAGGCCAAGGCCATCAGCGAACTGAAGGACGCCATCGACGCGCTCAAGTTCGCCGTGGAGGAACTGTCGTGATTGCGCCCATCGACACCAAACCGCTGGTTTGCAAACCCGAACTGGCGATTGCCGTGCTGGTAGAGCTTGTTCAGTCCCAGCGCGAAGAGATTGCCCGCCTTCGTCACGACTTGGCCGATGCGATTGCGTTGGCGAAGGAAGTTGCTGTCGAGGCTTACTACGTGGAGGCGAAATGAAGTCCAGCTACACCCGTACCCCAAGAACGCTGGACGAAGCCACGTTCCACTCAAGCGGCCAAGCCCTTTGGGGCTTCCAGGCGGAATCCGGTAGGCACTGGGCCGACTGGGCGCTTTTGGTGGCCGCTGCGGGCCTTGTCGGGGCCATCGCATGGGGGCTGCTGTGACGCACTGGCCTAACGACATCGGAAGGTGTCAGGAACAAGGCGAAGCAGCTACGGAAGTCGGTGCCGACGACGGGCCTACACGCGGATTTGGAGCGGCAGTGTCAGCGTTTGTGCTGGTGATGCTGGCGCTGCTGGTGGCGCTGCTGTCGTTCCACCTTCTCATCAGGATGAGCGTATGAGGCTGTTCTACCTAACCAGACTGCTACGCGCCCTGATTCGCGGTGAGCAGCAGATTGCTGCCATGTACCGCGCAGCGCTCAGAGACTCTTTCAACCGGAGGCCGTTCTAATGAGTACCGGCATCGTCAACATCCGAGGCAAGCAGTACGAGACTGTTGCCCTTCGCGTTCACAAGTTCCGCGAGGCTTATCCAAGCCACCGGCTCATCACCGACATCCTGCACCGCGACATTGAGTGTGTCGTCATGGTGGCGAAGATTGTTGCGCCTGATGGTTGTGTGATGGCGACAGGCCACGCAGAGGAATACCGCAAGGCCAGCGAAATCAACCGCACCAGCGCCGTCGAGAACTGCGAGACATCAGCCATCGGTCGAGCCCTTGCAGCGTTTGGATTGGGTGGCACTGAGTTCGCTTCTGCTGATGAGGTTGCCCGCGCAGTGTCTGGTGCCAAGCCAGCAGCGGAATCCATCAACCCGCGAAAGCTGGCGTGGGACGCGCGGAACCCAGAAGAACAGGCGCGGCTTGAGGAACTGGCCGCAGCCATTGAGTCATCCATGCCGGATGTGCAGAAAGCCTTGGACGAAATCGACTGGGCCAACCTGGACACCGACAACAAGGCGGCGCTTGCCTACAAGTTGCAGCCGTCTACAAACCGCCTCTTGCGTGAGGCATCAGAAGCCCGAAGGAAAGCAGCGTGAAAATTTCGATTGAGCACTTCGACAACCAGTTCAACGTGGCTCTGACCACGAAGGATGAACCGTTTTTGAAGATTCGCGGTTGCCGCGTTGTTGAAGGCAGCAAGGGACGCTTTGTGTCGCTGCCCGCGAAGAAGATGGACAGCGGTAAGTATTGGAAGCACGTTATCGCTTCTGACGCCTTCCAGTCGGCCATTCTTGACGCCTACGACGCCAGCGCTCCGAAGGTGCCAAGCAAGCGGGAAGCCGCTGCGAAGTACCGGCCCAGCGCTGATGACTTTGGCCCGCCGTTCTGATGTTCCAGAAGCCGCGCCGATACAAGAACGAAGGCTATCGCCGCTTCGTGGCTAGTCACGCTTGTTTCGGCTGCGGCATCGAAGGCTTCAGCCAGTGTGCCCACAGGAACGGCGCAGGGATGGGGACCAAGCATTCGGACTTGGAAACTTTCCCGCTATGCGCCACTAGGCCGGGGCACATGGGATGCCACATGCAGCATGACCTATGTATCGACATGACCCGCGAACAGCGCAGGGAACTGGAAGACGCCTACGTCAAGCGGATGCAGGACATCGCCCGTGAAGCTGGAAGGCCTGAGTTCAAGGAAGCAGCATGATTGACCCGGTAGCCTGCGTAGATTTCTTGAGAGACAACGCCTCCAAGCTGGCCGAGGCGAAAGCCAATCGCGTCTATCTGGAAGAGTTCAGCAAGAGCCTTCGCGCCACGCTCATGAAGGCATCCGGTGAAACAACAGCAGCAGCACAGGAACGCGAAGCCTACGCACATGCCGATTACCAACGGCACCTGGAAGGCATCCGCGAGGCGGTGCGGGTCGAGGAACAGTTGAAGTGGCTGATGATTTCCGCGCAGGCAAAGATTGACATTTGGCGCAGCATGGAAAGTTCAGCCAGAGCAGAGCAACGCAACACGCAATGAATGAGAGCGCCCGGAAGCCCGGTGAGCCGCATTTGAGACACCAAGCAGCGGCAATGAGTCCCAGGTTGCGCTGGGAGCGCTCGCCTAACATGGAACTGACATGGACTTGAGACAAGCCGCGCAGGCGGCGCTGGAGGCGCTGGAGAACTGTTGGGGACGCAACTCTCGAAGAGAGGAAGCAATCGCCAACCTCCGCGCCGCCCTGGCAGAGCAGCCCGAGCCGGTGGCGTGGCAATGGCTCGACACTGCCAACTTCCGCAAGGCCATCCCTGCAAGCAGCAACCCGTCAGAGTGGCGTCCGCTCTTCACCCACCCGCCCCGCAAGCCGGTGCGGCTGACGGAGGACGACATTGTGCGGTGCTTGGTCGAGGCTGGGTGCTTGGGCAAGGTCAAGATGAGCTACGAGTCCGGGCCATACGACATCACACGCACCAGCATCAACGCAGACAGATTCGCCCGTGCCGTCGAAGCCGCCGTGCTGAAGGCGAACAACCTGGGAGTGAGCGATGAGTGACCGTGTACTGCTTGAGTGGGACGAAATGCGGCAGATGCTGACGCTGCCAGAACACGGTATACCGCGCGCCGAGTGGCGCCGCCGCTTCCTTAGCGAGATGGTTCGCCTCGCGGGCTGCACCGAGCTTGTAGCCGAAAGCGAGATTGAGGTGTGGCCCGAACAGGACGGCGACGCGTACCCCGACTGGCTGACCACTACTCCGGAGGATGCCGCGGCCCAGAACTTAAGCTATTGGAGCGACGACGAATGAGCCATGCAGACAAACTCACGCGAGTGTGCCCGCTGCAAGAGTGCCGAGGCCGCCCGAGATGCGGCCAATGCAGGATGCTCGACGAGATGTACCCGCCGCAGCGCAACCTGAGCGGGCGCGGCGATGCGCCTGCGGAGTCTGAAGCCACCATCCCGATGGCGCGGCTGATCGAGCTGGAGACTGCCGAGCACGAGCGCGACATCCTGCGAACCAACACCCAGAGCTTGGCCATGATGCTGCGCAAGTGCGCGCATCGGCTGAAGTGCAACGGGCACGAAGACTTGAGCGCCGATGTCGTGGGGCTGCTGCGCCGCTATGGCCTGCTGGGCTCTCCGCTGCGCGATGGAGGCGTCAATGACTGAACCGAACGTGAGACGCCTGCTGCGCGCGTCCCGACTCTGCAATGAGCTTGGCCACGGTGACGATGTTGCGGCCGCGCTGGATGAGATGAAGCGTCTACGCGCTGAGAACCAGCGGCTGCTGTACCTGCAGCGCGAGAACGCCCGGCTTCGCAGGCGAATCATGGCCGATTCAGCGGCTTCGACAGCATCGGCGAACAGCATTGCAAAGCTGGCCCAAGCGCTTGTTGAGGCAAGAGCAGAGATAGAGCGCCTTCAGGCCGGTGCTGAGATTGGAAGGAGCATGAGCGATGAGTGACAACCTGCCGCCGCTGCCAGACACGCCATACAGCCTCTACTACGAGTGGCCCGACGATGAAGACGGCTACGGCGGGTCGGAGGTCATCGCTGACAACGGTTACACCGCCGACCAAATGCGCGCCTACGCCGCCGCTGCGGTGGCGGCTGAGAGGGAGCGGTGTGGGCGGGTGTATGGCTCCCGAGAGGTTGCCATGTCGGACGAGATTCAGCGACTGCGCGCCGAAGTCAAGGCGCTGCGCGAACTGTGGGACGAGGCCGAAATGGAGAACGACAGCCTGCGCGTTGAGGCCCCGACGCCGGCCCTGCGCCGAGCTGCGGAGCGCAGCATCGTTGCATGGACGGTCGTGCGCGGCGGCGTTTGGGACCCGAACGCTTGAGCTAAGGCGCAGCCGCGCCAGCGGCTGTCGCCCTTGAGCGAAGTGTTAGGCGTCTTGGTGAACGGAGAGGACTATGGACCGAGTGCTGACCGATGAACTGGTGCAGGCGCGCAAGCACTACCCGTGCGATGCCTGCTACCACTGGTTGCAGAGCAGCTACGGCCTGAACGACTGCACGACCAGCGAACAGCGGCTGATCGTTGAAGCAGCAGAGGCCGACAAGTGGAAGATTCTGCCGGGCCAGAAGTACCGCAAGGTCACCGGCATTTGGGAGGGCAAGCTGACCACGTACCGCGCACGCCCCGGCATGCAGAGCGTGGTCGAGCAGCTTGGCCTGTGCGATGAGTGAGACGCCTAACGGGCTAATGGACGAGCACATGGACGCGTTGCGCAAGGCACTGGGGCCGAATGCCACCATGAAGCCGCTCGGAGTTGAGCATGGCTGACGGAAACATCACGGTGGAAGTGAGCACCCAGGCTGCGCAGGCCGAACTAAGGAGATTGCGCTCTGAGAACGCCGCACTGAAACGCGACCTGGAATACGCCAGAGGCGGGTTGACGAAGGGCCGCACCAGAATGCGCGAGGACGTTATGCGGCTGCAAGCCGAGGTGGAACAACTGCGCGCCGAGAACGCTGCACTGAAGCGCGAGGCTCACACCTGGAGCAAGGCGGCCGAGAGCTACGCGGCGGATGCCGAGCGCTTCCGGTGGCTAGCCGAGCACACCGTTGCAACTGGTTTAGCGCGATGGGTTCACCCGTTCCAGTTCTTGGCCGAGGCGGTAGACGCGCGGCGGAAGATGGACCGGCCACCGACACCGGTCGGGTGGAGCGATACGGACTGGATAGCGCACTTGGAGCAAGTGCAGCAAAACGAAGCTGCTTATGCCAAAGGCCCGCTCCCAGAACGTGGTTGGGATTAACGGAGCATGAGCGATGAGTGACAACCTGCCGCCGCGCTGGTACTGCGTGGACAAATACGGAGTAGCCATGCTCTGCAAAGACGAAGACGACGCGAAAGCCAGCGTGATTGAGAACGACGACTGTTGGCCGGCGCGTGCGCCGTATCGGGCTGTGTTGCTGGGTGACGTGGCCGCGGAGCGCAGTGCCAACACACTGGCACTAAACCACGCAGATAAGAAATCTGACCTGATTTCCAGGCTGCAAGATGAGGCCGACCTTTGCCGCAACGATGGCGCGAGCGACATTGCCGCGCTGCTGGACGAAGCCGCTGCTGCGGTGGCTTCTGCTGTGCCGCCGGGGTGGAAGGTGGTGCCGGTCACGGCCAGCGATGCCATGCTGATAGCCGGCCTTGTGGAGTGCGAGCCGCTTGGCGAGCTGGTGGACTGGAGTGAAGGCTTTGGCCGCGTGGACATGCTGCGCACCTACCTGGCCATGCTCGCTGCCGCACCGGAGGTGCCGCGATGACCCTCACCGCCCGCCTCCGAGACGTCCGGAACTACGTCAACCTGGCCGTGGCCGACGAGATTGGTCGCGCTGCTGCTGACCGCATCGAGGCGCTGGAGCGCGAGCTTTTGATGGAGCAGCGGCTCTCGTTCCGAAAGCAGATGCACGACCTTGCCGACAAAGACGAAGCGCTGATGCGGCAGGCGCTGGAGGCGTTGGAAGGACTGATGCAAGAGCGGAGCTACGCCTATCAAGAACGAGAGGCAAACAGGACTATCGCCGCCCTGCGAGAGAGGCTGAATGCTGACCGCTGACCAGGTGGCTAAACGGCTGGGCCTGAGCCGCAGAAAAATCTATGAGCTTGCCCGCTCAGGGGCGCTTGTTTCCTATCGGTTTGGGGATGCGGTAAGGTTCGCGCCCCACGACGTTGACGCCTACCTAGAATCATGCCGGTTTACAGGGCGGGCGACCGCTGGCGCTACGAGTTCGACCGTTACATTGACGGACGCAGACAGCGCACTACGAAGCTACTTCCGAAAGGTTGGACGCGGGCGCAGGCAGAATCCTACGGCAGAAAGCAAGACGCCGAACTGTGGGCCGTTGCGACTGGTACAACCAAGCGTGAGCCCCTGATTTCTGAGGCCGTCCTTCTGTACCTGAAGGAACGCGCACCCTCCCTGAAGTACAACCGGGTGTCTCAGGAACTGGAAAGGATGCTGCCTTGGTACGAAGGCAAGCGAATGTCCCAGCTTCACGAAGTCGCATCGGCTTACATGGCTTCCGCTCAGGTGAAGCCCGCCACCATCAGAAACCGCATTGCCTACCTTCGGTCGGCATGTCGATACGCCTTCAAACGCGGCATGGGCGAACACGACCCCGCCGAGCGATTGGTCATGCCCAAGGTGTCCAACGAAAGACACGTCTACCTGACCCGCAAGCAGGTTCTACAGGCCTGTAGGCGTATGACCAACCACGAAGCCCGCAAGGTGTGTTTGGTGGCCTTCTACAGCGGCATGAGGCTGGGTGAGGTTCTATCCGCCAAGGTGGAAGGCGGGTGGCTTCTGGAAGACACGAAGAACGGTTCCAGGCGACTTGTTCCCATCCACCACAAGGTCGCCCATCTGGCCCGGATGTGGCCGCCTAAGGTGAAGCCCAAGACAGTCCACGAGCGCTGGGTGGCTGCGTGTCGTTCTATCGGGCTGGACGGGGTGAACGTCCACACACTGAGGCATTCAGCGGCCAGCGCGATGATTAACGCGGGGGCTTCGTTGTACGAAGTGGGGGCCGTTCTGGGTCACAAGACGCCGATATCCACGAAGCGCTACAGCCATTTGGCGACATCGACGCTTGAGGCAGCGGTGAGGAAAATAGCCTAGATTTCCCCACACATGGTGCCCAGGAGGGGCCTCGAACCCCTATGAGAGCCGTCTAGCTCTCGGCGGATTTTAAGTCCGATATTCACGCTGCGCACCTAGCGCACACCTAGGAAGAATACGCACTCAAAGCGTGGAAGTGGGCAAGATTTCCCCACACTTCACCGGCCACGTCCCCAGCGCCGCCATCGGCACGACGACGCCCCTGTGTGCTGCTGCGTAAGCATCAGCCAGTGCCCTGTCCTGGAACAGCGCTTCCCGCCTTTCGGGGCGGCGGATGCCATAGAATGGCGAAGCCCACCAGTGGTGCAAACACTGATGGGCCTCTGACCAATCAGCACTGGGGGTGCTTCATGGCTAAGCTAATCTTAACGCCGCAACTTGTCTCTGAAGTCATTGCCTATGACCCAGAGACTGGGCATCTTTTTCACAAGACAAGGCCGCGTCATCTGTTCAAGAAGCAAGGTGATTACGTTTCTTGGAACAAACAGTTTGCGGGCAAGCAAATACGCCTTCGCCCCGGCGACAAGTACATTCGCACAACTATATTTGGCACGGTTGTCCTTGGGCACAGAGCGGCATGGGCGTGCATGACCGGCGAGTGGCCAAAAAACAATATCGACCACATTAATAGAAACGGCGAAGATAACCGATGGGCAAATTTGCGTGATGTCCCGCAGAAGGTTAATACGCAAAACGTCGCATCACGAGCCAAGGCATCGGGGTTGCCGCTTGGCGTTGTGCTTGAGAAAAACACAAGACTTAAACGCCGCTACCGAGCAATTGTTCAGTTGAATGGCAAAAGAACGTATGTCGGCAGATTTGAAACTGCCAAAGAAGCAGAAGACGCTTATTGGGACTTGAAAAGCAAACTACACGGGGTTGTCAGGCCCACTTCCAGAAGCGTCTGAGCTTTGGGCAAGCGAAGACTTAATAAGCTGCTGTCTGGTTGGCCACGGGGTTTCTGTGATTAGCTTTACTTTTATGCCGTGTCGCGCCATCGCAACCGCATCGGCAGCAGCCTCGTCTTTAACAAAAGTCCGATGGTCTTCCCACCCATCCCACCAGCACACACACCAGATGCAATAGGTCATGGGTGCAGGCGCAGATGGTGTCATCCACGAATGACCGCTACTGCGGCGGTTTTCTTGAGTGCTATCGCTGCGCGGATGGCGTGCCTGCGTTCTGAGTAGCCTTCGCCTGAGTCAGCGATGATGCGGTTGTTCCTAGCCTTCAGCGACCAGCGCCACTTTCCTGCGGTGTCTTGGTAGATGTGGATGCGGGGGGTCTTCATGGCTACCTCAAGGCTTGGTAGGCTGCTTCACACGCAAGCCCTGCGGTTCTTGCCCGGTCGGCGTACTCTGCCAACTCGACAGTGCGGTCGAGAGTCCTGCTGAACAGGTCGGTGAGCAGAAGTCCGGGGCCGGTGGTTGCTTCGCCGCTGTCGGTAGCGGCGGGATTGCTGGCGGTTTGACCGGCAAGACGGGCGATGTGCTGGCGCAAGCTGTCAGCAGCACGCCTAGCAGCAGCGGCATCAGCCTGTAAGTCTTGGGTACGTTTCGCGGCTTCACTTTCAATCCTTCCCAGTGCTTCGACACGTTCCTGTTCGACCTGTCTCGCCTTCTGTTCTGCGGCTTGTGCGGCTTCTGCGTACCGCTGACGCTCCTGAGCGTGCAAGGCTTTGACTTCCGCCATGTCCCTGTCGGCAATCACGGAACGGGCCAGGAAGCCGCCAGACGCCCCTACAAAGCACGCAATGACTGCGGTGAGTGCTACGACCTTCATTCCTTCACCAACGCCTTCTGGGCCACGTTTGCGCCCGCGTACAAACCAACGATGGCGATGACCACCACACGCCAGTCGGAACTGCTGATAAGTCGCTCAAGCAGCGCCCACTGGGTACAACCAAAGGACAGCAAAGCGACGATGAACTTCCGGCTGCTGTACTTCATTGCGCCGCCATACATGCATCTCGACGCTTCTTTGACCGCTCCCACACGCCCCAGCACCGTTTATTCGGTTTGCCGTCAATCAGGGTGGAACAGTCGTACCCGGCAGCAAACCGATACCGTGTATAGCCCTCACACGCCGCGACATAGTTCCCGGCGTTGATTTGCTTGACCATCTCGCTGGAACAAGCCGCTTTGGTGCCGTACTGATACGCGAAATCCACCAGGATGTCGTACTCAGCTTGGTGAAGGTCGTTCTTCACGCACTGCTTCAGCTTCGCCTCATCCTTGGCGATGTGTTGAATGCTCAGGCGCGCCGCCTTGGTCGGGGTGATGGTGTCGCCCATCTTCACCGGGGTGCCGTCAGCGTTGAAGGTTGACCCGAAACCCACTGTGGGCCGGTCGTCCTTGGTTGGGATAACGGCTTCCTCGGTGAACCCTTCGTGGGTGATAAGCCCGACAAATGCCAGCGCCGACAGCGACAGCGCAGCAACGGCAGTTCGTGGGTGCCTCACTGAAGCACCTGCCAAAGCTGATACAGGCCCACAGCGCCACCAGCCAATCCGCCCAGCCAGATGACGGCACTGCGGATGGTTCTGCCTGTCGTGGCAATGGCTTGGACTTGCTCAGTCACTTCTGTGTTTTTGGACAACTCGGCTTCGGTCTTTTGCCGCCACACCATTGAGTCCTGAATGTGCCCACTGAGCATGTCTTCGATGCGGTCTAGTTGTTCGGCTAGGTCTTGAGTCGTGGGCTGCATGTCACACCTGCATTTCAATCAGTCTTGTCCGCACCACCCTGTCACCGCAGGCGTGTTCAGCGAAAACGACGATGGCCTTCCCAGTGACCGGGTGAACTCTCCAAACGGTCGATGTCACCGTCTCACCTCTTGGAATCGTCTCCAGCTCACCCGGCTGCATCTTTTCGATGGTGGCCCGCACATGCGTCCCATCTGGGGCTTGGTCGTAAGCGAACACCCGTTGCAACACGCAGTCCCGATGCTTCGTCGTCTTCATCGTCAACCGGACTTCACCAGCAGGCCCAGGCACTCTCACGGCTTGGACTGTCGCCACCGGGTAGTGCTCGTCGTAGGCGCTTTGGGCAGCGTCTGTCAGCGTGGATACAGCAGGGGCCAGCAGAAGGGCCAGGACAACGCCGATGAACGCTGAAAAGACGTAAGAAGGGGAAGGCAGTGTCATTTGATGCCCCCGTGTTTAGCCAGCCAGATGAGTCCCGCCGTGGTGATGGCGACGACGAAAGAAGTCAACAAGCGCTTGCCTATCCACTGAGACGCATGTGCCGCCGAGTGCTTGGACAGATGGTCGAACCCGGTTTTCCAGAACCTCTCTGCGAACTCTGGGTCAGCGGCCAGACGGCGTGCGCCCTCTACGACGCCTTCGGCAACTGATTCTTTTAGGTCTGGCACTATCGTGTCCTTCTTTTCGATAGGTTGTCAGGCTTGCGCTGCGGCGGGATGATTTGGGGCTTGGTGTCGCTGTCGGGGGATTTATGTGGAATACATCGACTTCGTGATTTGGAAGGCTGTTGGCTTGACCGTCTTGGCGTTCTTTTGGGGTATCTATTGCGGCATTAACGGTCGCTCGCTATCAGGGGAGCGGCTCGATAACCAAACAGGCCAAGGTCATCCCACGGCAGGGCAGGATTCGACGGCAAGTCGAGAAGACCGCGCCTGAGTCCTTGGCTGTTCAGAATGGAATTCGTGGCGCGACCCAGCGCAGCAGTACCAAGCAGACCGGGAACGCCACCAACCGAACCAGCGCCCAAACCAACCAGCGCCCGCTGCATCGAACCGTGTTGGCCTTCACGCGGTTTCACAAACTGAGCAGCGATGTCCGCAATGTCTTGTAGCGGCTGGTTGTTGATGTTCTTCATGTTGGCTAGGCGGGCGACACTCAGTTCGCCTTCGACGCCGTTCTTTGCCAACTTCTGAAGCTCAATCATGTTTCCGTACTGCTGACGCAGTTGGGCGAACCCTTGCGCCTGTTCCGGCCCGACAGACCGATTCAGCGCGTCCATGAGCTTCTTTTTCAGGTCGAGCGCATACCAAGCCTCGGGGCTGTTCCGATTACCGATGCGGTCTAGCGTTTTCTTGATGTTGTAGGCCGCTTGGCCGTCAATCTCCCCCGTGGCCGCTTTGGCGATGATGTCGTCTACCTGCTTGCCGATAATCGACGCGCCATCGCTGCCCAGTTCCTTGACCGCTTTGTTCGCTGAATCCGCAAGGTCGGCCATGAACTGCTGGTCTACGGTGACTTTGTTCGACTTCAGGAACGCGTCGAACTGCCCGCCTAGAACGTCATCTGCCTTGCGTAGTGCCTGGGTGACGTTGCTGCTGTTCTGCCCGAAAGTCCTAGACGCCGCTTGGTTGAGTTGTTCGCCCATCTTGGCTTCAACCGCAGCCCGACCACTGAACGGAACGTAGTTCAATCCAGAAGCAACCGCATCCAGTGGCTTGCTCTGGTACAGCCGGTCAATCGGGATGTCGATGCCCATGCTGTTCGCCTTGCGGGCAAGGTCGGCAACTTCCGGAGAAATGTTGCCCTTCAGCTTTCCGCCGATAGCACGCCCAACAGCCCCACCAGCACCCACGGCACCAGGAAGAACAGCGCCCACCGCACCACCGGTCAGCATGTCGTCCGGGTTCACAAGAGCCGCACCCGTAGCCCCGGTGATGCCGCCGCCTAAAGCACGGGTAGCAACGTCGCCAGCCTTTCCAATGGCTGTAGTAGCCCCCGGACGGCCCAGCGTGAAGCCAGCAGTCTCAAGCGCAGGCGCAAGCGAAGGGATGGCCTTCCCGACAGTCCCGGCAAGAGCCCCGCCGACGCCTAGAGTCCCGGCGATTTCGGTGGCCAGCTTGCCGCCCTGGAACGGCAGAGACTCAGGATTAGCGCCCATGCCTTGCAAGGCATCCGTCATGTCCTGCCGACGCTGCTGGTTGCTGTTCAGGCTAGGCCCGCCAAGCTGGCGACGGATGAAATCTTGAAGGTAGTCATTCGGGGCCATCAGGGTCGCGCCGATGCTTCCAGCACCACGCACAGCACCGGATACTGCGTCCTTTAAGCCTTGGACAATCCCGCCAGATTTCTTTTCTTCGTCAACAACTGGCGCAGAAGACCAGCTATCAACAACAGGCGCGTCTTTCCAGCTCATGGCTTCCTCCGCCTCACGCCGTCAGGGCCAATAAATTCAGCGCCGCTTGGCAGCTTGTTGTACTCATCGTCGCCGCTGATGCGTGTCACACCAGCTTGGCGGTTCGCAATACTTGGGACAACAGACGCCTTATCGGCTCCTTTGCCAGCCACCAACGCAATGTCAGCTTCGGCCTGTTCGCGCATACGCGCTTTCTGTTCAATGACTTCTGGCCTATCTCCAAACTGCGGGAAATAGGTGCGGACGTTCCGTTTGACTTCCGCCTCAGTTGCTGCCGCGCCGGTTTTGAAGCGCAGGAACGCTTCTGCCCATTGCTCCTGCGCCTGCCGAATCTGCTGCCCCTTATCACTTGCAAAGATATTTGCGCCGGGTGTGCTTGCCATGCCGACGTTTGCCTGTTCCCACCAGTTCGACTGGTCGGGCGCAATCTGCTTCAGCGTTTCGCTAGTAGCCCGCATCTGGCCTAAGAATGCGGTTGCTTTGGCTTGCGACTCAGTGAGCCCTTTTGCGCCTGATGCTGGCCCACCAGGAATGGCCTCAAGCGAGCCGTCTTCCTTAAAGCGATAGCCTGACGGAGCTTTCTCACCACCGTTGCGCCGCGCATCGGCAATGCTTGTCCACCCACGCGCAGAGGCATCGCGTTCAGCCGGTGACATGTTGATTGGTAGAGACACCCCAGCATTCGGGCGAACAAACGTCGTCCGGTCACCTTGGTTCACCTGAACCGGCGCGATGTAGGCCGGGATGCCTTGTCCAACAATCCGACCTTGTGCATCTAGCTGGATAGTCTCTTTGCCACCCCTTCCGTCGTCACGCTCAAGCGTGCGGGCGACTGTCGGCATACCCAGCGTGGACAACTTGGCAAGCTCCTCAAGCCTTGCAGCCGGGACGCCTTGTGCATACAGCGACTGGAAGTCGAGCGGCTTTTGTTTGCCGACGACATCCAACGCTTCAGGACGCGGGCCGACAATGCCGCTTTGTACATTGGCCTCAATCCCGCGAATCGGCGAGAGCGCCCCGGTAATAACGCCTTGAACTCGCTGCCCTTCGGCTTCAGCCCGACGCATCTTGTCGATTTCCGCCTGACGCTGCGCCGCTTGGGCGTTGTATTCGCCGATTTGGGCCTGCTTCAGCGCTTCCTCTAGCTTCAGCTTCCGCTCATCAATATCCCGCTGCCTAAGCAGTTCCTGCCGCCCAGCTTTAGATTGGTCAGCGGCAGCAAGCGCAGTCAGCAAGCCCAAGAAAGGCTTTTTGTTGCTGGCCCACTGGCCGAACGACAACAGACCTTTGCTGATGTCTTCGTCTTCGTATCCGAGAAGTCCCATGATTACCTCTTAGGTCGAGCGAATCCACTGCCCATTGCGGAACACGAACAATCCGTCTGCGCTTTGCGTTGGGTTGTTCGGATTCACAGCGCCGCCCGGCGGTCGATTGGGGTCGGTATATGCAGCAGCAGGCGCACCGGGCGTTCCTGCGTTCTTCGTGGTCGTCGTGCCGCCCGTGTATCCGGCAATGCCTCCCAGCGAGTTCAGAAGAGGCTCTAGGACGTTCTTGAACTGCGCCATGAGTTCGGTGTTGCCCGACTTGTAGAGCGTGTCGTACAACGACGTGGCCCCGGTCACGGCTTGAGTGAACAACTCACCACCGAGGCGGGTGGCGGCAATGTCCGCGTTCCGATTGCCAAGCTGAGACTGAGAATCCACTGAATATTTGTTAGACGCGGCAGAGGTATCCGTGGCGTATTTCGATGTCGCTGCGTTGCTGTCCGTCGCGTATTTGCTTGACGCTGCCGAAGTGTCCGTCGCGTACTTGGACGTTGCAGAGTTTGTGTCTGTCGCGTACTTCGATGCGTCGTAATTCAGGTTTGCCGAATACTTGCTAGTTGCTGCGTTTGTATCGGTCGCGTACTTCGACATGTCCGATGCGTACTTGCTTGCGCCAGCGGAACTATCAGAAGAATATTTCGACGCTGCAAAGTTGGTGTCGGCGCTGTACTTCGACGTTTGCGCCTGAAGCCCAGCCGTGTACTTCGAGGTGTCGGCACCAATCTGGGCGACATCCATCGCGCTTCGATTGTTGGCGTCGGTGTTGTAGCGGGATGTCTGCGCGTTCGTATCGGCTGCATACCGAGAGGTGTCGGCCTGAAGTCCTGCGGTGTACTTCGAGGTTTCCGCGCCGATGTTCGCCACATCACGGCTGGTCGCAGCAGAGGTGTCCGCAGAGTACTTAGATGCAAGCAAACCTTGGTCGGCACCGTACTTCGATGCTTCCGCCCCTGTCAGTGCGTTCGCCCGAGAAATATCGGCACCGTACTTCTGCCCAGCAAGCGATGAATCAAACCCGTAGCGAGAGGTCGCAGCACCGACATCGGTCCCGTACTTGGAAGCGTCCGCAGCGGTCAGTGCGTTAGCACGTGAAGTATCAGCACCGTACTTCTGACCAGCGAACCCAAGGTCTGCACCGTACTTCGATGCCTGGAAGCCAAGGTCGGCACCGTACTTGGAAGTTGCCGCACCTACGTCAGTCCCGTACTTGGAAGTTGCCGCACCGACATCAGTCCCATAACGGGCCGTATCCGCTTGTGTGAGCGCATTGAGTCGGCTGATGTCAGCCCCGTACTTGGAGGCATCCGCCCCGTACTTGGAAGCAAGATATCCCAAGTCGGCACCGTACTTCGACGTTTGCGCCCCGACATCCGTCCCATACCGAGACGTGTCTGCCTGGAGCCTTGCGATATCCGCAGCATTCGTAAGACCCGCGTATCCCAGACCTGTTTGCAGGTCTTGCCCACGCATCGCCGTGGCAGCACCTACGTCCGTTCCGTAACGCTGGGTCTGCGCCCCGATATCCGTTCCGTACCGAGAGGTGTCCGCTTGTGTGAGTGCGTTGGCGCGGTTCACATCAGCGGCATAGCGGGACGCATCCAGGCCGGTGAGGCTTCCGAACTTCGATGCTTCGGCACTGGTCAACGCCCCGAACTTCGACGCATCAGCGCCAATCATGGCCTGCTGAAGCTGGGCTTGTCGTGCGGCATCTGCTTCGTAGCCTTGGCCGTACAGCTTGGCCTGAGCGTTAGCAATGTCCCGGTTCATGCCTTGTAGGGCAAGACCTTGGGCGATACCGTGCCGACTCCCACCGAACCCGCCTGCCATCTGCGCCGCAGAGTTGATTTGCGGGTTGATGTTGTTCAGGAAGTTCTGGTTGACATCGTAGGCAATGCCCTGCGCCTGCTGTTGCAGGTACGGATTGGGCTGATACCCACTAGGCCCGCTAAACTGCGGTGCCTGATAGGGGTTTTGAGGCATTTGGGGCATCTGGCCCCAGCCCTGCGGAAGATACGGATTCGTAGCCATGTTCAACCCTTCGGCTTCCACGGGTTCGGGGCGATACCTTGATTCAGAAGGCCCAGACCCGTGCCGCCCATCGTGAAGTAACCGTTCATCACTCGCGGGTCAGTGAGCAACCCACGCAGACCGTTCTGAGCGTCAATCATGGTTTGGTTCTGACCCGTGGGGTACTTGTTCTTGAACGCCATCAGGTCACCGAACAACCCTGAGTTGCCGTCAGCACCGAAGATTGCGGTACTGATGCGCGGGTCGAGGTTCTTGGTGGTCGTCTGAGTGAAGTTGTTAGGGTCTGGTGTGTCCTTCAGGCCTTCAGCAATGGAACCGACCGTGCCGATGGTCTTCAGGATGTTCTCGGGCTTGCTAATCCAGTTTCCAAGGTTGTCGAGGAACCCGCCACCGGATGCAGCGATACCACCCAACCCACCAAGGGACGCACCTTGAGCCAAGATTGGCGAACCACTGATAGCCCCCGGCGCGAGAACGTCGTAGCCAAGAGATTGACCTAGCTTGCTCAGGTCGAACGGGTTGGCTGCGTTGAATGTTGAGCCAACAGCGTCAAATGCCGAGCCGCCTACACCCATGTCATTAACGGGTGGCGCACCAATGTCGTTGCCGCCGAACTTGAAAGCGTTTTTCACGCCGTCAATGAACCCGCCGCCATTGGTCATGGACTGAAGGCCGTTGCCGATGCCGTAGACGCTGCCCAAAAGCGCAGCAGCGGTGCCAATCTCTTGCATGAGACTGGGGTCGGTCCACTGGCGAACGTCGGTCAGGTTGCCGTTGAGGTCGTATTCCTCAAGGTAGTTGTTGCGACCGTCCCTTTTGACGCGCTGCATTCCGACAGGCGTGTTTGGGTCGAACATCCCCTGACCATCACCGCCGTCACCGAATCCGCTTCCGCCCGTGGGCTTGTACATAAGCCCCGATGTCCACGGCTGGCCTTCTGTGGACAGTCCGTCGTACTCACCGGACAACAGCCTGCGGATGAGTTCCTTGATGTCGATTTCCATAACCGCCTCTTAAAGTTTCACCCACGCACCGCCAACACGGGCATACACGCCTGCGCCGCTTCCGGGGTCCCACGACGTACCGTCCGCTTTGACCAGCATTCCTTCGTAAATGCGGGACGGCGCGGCATACAGGGTTTGCAGAATGACCGCTTGAACAGTCGCCATCTCACGGGCAATCTGCTGAAGCTCAGTCGCCAGGAACCGGGGTAGGTCTTTCGGGTCCGTGGGGACGTTGCCGACTTGGTACATCAGTACACCCCCGCAGGAACAACATCGACATCAAACCCCCGCATCCGCCAAGCAGCAGAGGTGGACGACTCAACCTTGATGGCGAGATACCGACCACTGGCAAAGGTATCGACCTTGGCATCCGTCCCGACGGTGAAGGTCGTGCTACTGGAGTAGGTAGGAGCCACATCCGGGGTCATGGATGCGCCTACAGAAATCGTTAGCGTTGTTCCCGGGGTCGCATCTATCCGGGGCCACACGCCACGGATGAGCTTCCGACCTTGGGCGTCGTCCAGCATGAGGCCGTAGCGTTCCATGCTGGTGCTAATGTTGGTTCCAAACTCTGTTCCACCGGAATCCGCCAAAGCGATGAGGGGTGCGGTCGTGGAGAACATGAGTCGCGCTTCGTTCGGGCTGTACTCAGAACCCGACCAGAGAACAGACGACTCATCCCACGTTCCAGAGACAGTCGCCCAGGTATCCCCGGCAATCCCTTCCACTTGTCCAAACGCCCCGTAAGTGCAGTTCGGAAGTGAGCGGATGGCCCAAGTGTTCTCAAGCCAGTTCCAGATAGCCGCACGGGTACAGGTCGTCTCACCGCCCGCAGGGAAGCAAATCCAGACTTCGTTCTTGCTTGGGTTGGCAGTGACAAACGACCGCTTGTAGTTCGTGCTGTCCATGTTGTCGAAGATGAACCTTCGGACAGACCCGTCACAGATGCTCTGGACACCTTGACCCGTGTTGAGAACAACGTCCCCCGCCGTCAGGACAACGTGACCCTGAGGGACTTGCACCCCGCAACCGGGAGCCAGCATTCCTACGTCCCCCGGAAGTCGGACGAACTGGAACACGAACTGCCCGCCGATATAACGGGCTGCGTACATGGACCGTTCCTTGTAGATGACCAGCATCTCACCAAGGGGTAGGCAGTCCACGAGGATGTCGGGCGTTTCAGCGAGGTCGAGTTCACCCGCATCGTTAGCGGGGTCGGTTTCGTCCCAGCTTCCAGGTAGAGCCCCGGGGTCAGCAGCAGCCGACCACTTCACCATGTACGGGTACTTAGTCCCCGACTTGGAAATGTTCAGGGCGAACAGGTAGTTCCGCCAAGGTCTGATGACCTGACACAGTTCGTTGGCGTCCCAGTTGGTGAGTGTCGCCAGATTCGTTGCCGTGTCACCGTTCCAGTAGAACGGTTTGTCAACCCCGTTCGTACACACGAATAACCCGTTCAGGGTGCCGCCGGTCCAGCGGTTGTCTACAGCCCCCGTAGGAGCAGTCCCGGTGATGTCCGTTTGAGTCGTCCCGTCGTCGGCATACACCGCAGCGGTGCCGCAATGAATCCAAAATTTCTTTGTCGCCGTCTGGAACGGGAACAAGGCGTAAGGCGTAACAACCGGAGTGGTAAGAACGGCCCGCATCCCACGAACCTTCTCAGCGTAGCCCTGTCTGTAGCGGACGTTCAGGGACGAGTTCCACACGCCCTGAGGCAGTTCCTCTGGCATCTGGTCGGGGTTCACGCCCCCGCCTGCTGGGAACTTGACGATTGCCATTACCAACCCGCGTCGAGGTTCACCGCGTCCACTTCCGCCACGGTGTTGCAGGCTTGAACTTGTGCCCACAGTTGGCGGGCGTTCTGCCGAATGGCAGTTAGTCGCGTGGCGGGGTTGGCAGCGTCTAGGAGACGGTCTTCGTCGGACTCCTGCTTGGCGCGGGCGACGATGATTCGCCGCGCTTCTGCCTTTGCCACAGCCACCGTCCGCTGGTACTGAGACGCACGGAACGCTGCTTCTTCTTCCGCCGTCATTTCAACGGCTACACCGTTAACCATCTTGGTAGCCATTACTTCTTCCTCGCGTACAGGTTCACTGTGCCGGAAGCAATGTTCCCGGTGCTGAACATGATTCGGAATCCATCAACGTCGGCTGCTGTAAGACGACGCCCAGTACCAGCGACAGGCCATGCGCCTCCCGACGTATCAATCAGGACGCCGCGCGTTTCAACGGTCAGATACGCTGCAACCGATGGCGCATAAACAAACGCTGAACCAAAGAATCCTGTTTCATTGGTGGCATTTCCAACAGCGCCAACACCGTTTGTTGCCGCCCCAAGAACAATGGCTGTTGTTTCCGCCATTGTTCCTGCGTTGTAGTAAGTCTGATAATGCCCCGACGTTGAGTCGAACGTACTTGCGTTGGTTGTTGTCCGCATCCAAGGCACTGCGCCATCTGTCGCCGGAAGAAGACCAATGAACTCAAGCAGGTACACGTCGTAAGTGCTGTTAATCACCACGCCGTTGCTGCCGTTGATGAAGTCCAACGCAGCACTACTAGATGCCGTCTGAGAGCGCAGTAGCACCCAATCACCAGCAAGGCGAGCTGTGACAGCGGTGTCTACGTATGCCGTCGTCGCCAGCTTTGTGCTGTTGTCGTTGGCGCTTTGCGTGACTGCGGTTGTCCCAGTGGGAAGGCTAGGCGCACCAGTGAAGGTCGGGCTTGCCAACGGGGCATAGGACGTAGCCACGAAGGCAGTGGTAGCAACCTGCGTGGTGTTCGTTCCGGGCGAGGCCGTAGGTGCCGCAGGGGTCCCAGTGAACGTCGGACTAGCCAGCGGTGCCTTGGCGTCCAACTGCGTCTGAATCGCCGAAGTCACCCCATCGACGTAGTTCAGTTCCGTATGCGTCGGGGTCACAGCCCCGGTGACGTTCGGGAACGTGGCTTTGACGGTGGTTTTAATCAGCCGGATATGGTCGTCGCCAGCGGATACGGCATCACCCGCCACCGGGTTGGTAGATACCAAATCGCTGATGAACGAAGCGGTTTCCAATGCCATTACGCTGCCCTCACTTGAAGCGGCCCACTGAACGAATCGTTCTGAGCCGTGCGGTTCAATTCCTGAATCTGGCCTTCAGCACGGGCACGCCACTGCGCTTCTGCCTCCGGGTCGCGGATGTAGTTCGCTGCTTCCGCCAAGGTGGCGAACAGATACAGGCTCGGATGGCTTGTCAGAAGCCAGTTCGTGCTGTTGGAAGCCAGCGGCGGAATGGTCCGGTACAAAACCCCGGATACGGTCCCAGTGCCGTCGAACAACCAGCTATCGTCCTGCCAAGCGTAGGAGGTCGCTTCGTTGCCGACCTGACGGTTGACAACGTGTTCTAGCGTCTTCGCCTGAAGGGGGTAGTTCAGCCCCCCAGCCGACCGCCACAGGTGCTTGACGGCGAGGGTGTTCGTTGGAATCGCAATCTCATAACTGGCGTCGATTGCGGTCGCAGACAGGGCGGTTTCCTGATACCGGGTGCGAAGGCGACGGTTGAACCGCTCTTCCGCAAGCGTCACGAAATCAGGAATGACGGAAGTCAGGTCGTTTCTGTGCAGCCAGTCAGCGACTGCCGCCTGAAGTTCCGAATATGTCGATATCGCCACTTTTACCCCTTTGCGGGGTCGGCCCCGCAATAGCGAAGCCGGTCATGTGTGGTATCGGCGGCTAGAGTTTACCAGTGATTCAGGACGCGAACAACTTGGGTCGTCCCGCCATTTACTACCTTGTCTGCCATCGGCAGTATCTCGTGCGGCAGGGATTCGATTACCTTGTTGCAGCCGAACTTCTCAGTATCCGGCCCGCCGTCGAAATAGTCGTCAAAGTACACCTCAGCGTCTTTCGCCAGGTGGGGTTTGATGAGTTCCCAATCGGAGCGGATGGTTTCGACGCTGTGTCCACCGTCCAGCCAGAGGAAGTCGATGGGCGCGTGGGGCTTAAAGTTCTTCAGCGTCTCGCGGGTGTTCCCGACGATGAGGTGAACGTCGTAGCCCTTCAGTTTCTCTCTGACTTGGGCTTCGGTCGTCGGCTTCTTGTGCGAGAACTCGACCTCTCTCAGGGCGTCATCGGCTTGTTCAAACACATCAAACCCGTAGTAAGTGGCGTCAGGGGCTCTCAGAAGCATTTGCGAGGCTCTGAGGCCGTTCCAGGTGCCAATTTCGGCAATGACCTTCGGCTGCTTTCTGGACACCGCATCCAGAACCTGCTGATACCTACGGAATGAAGACTTGTACTTCCCCTGTGTCGGCCATCTGACAGGGCACTCGCTCACTTTTTGAGCTACACAGAACAGGGACGCGCCGACGGGGGCCTTGAACCGGCGCAGGGTATCGACTTCGCCAAGCTGGTCATCGACCTCAGCAGCCATTGCAATGACCCTGAACCCGTTGGCTTGGTAAAAATCCGCCCAGGTCGTCGGATTGAGCCCCCAGAATCCATGATTGAGCATGGTCAGCGGGTTGATGTGGCAGATATATCCGCCGACCTTGACTGCTTTACTGGCGTTGACGATGGCCTGAGCCACGTTGAAGCAGTGTTCAATCGTGCCGGGGTCAATCACCGTGTCGTACTTGCCCAAATCGACTGGATTGTTCAGGTCTACGATTTCCTCGACGCCTCTGGCCCGGATGACATCAACGTACCGAACGGACTCTGCCCCCATCTGGGTGAGGAATTCGGTCGTCTCTGGAATCGGCTCAGAGATGCCGTGATTCACCCCGTGCGGGGTTGTGCGGGTGACGGTATAGCCCGCCTCTTCCGCTACGAAGCAGGGGACAACGATGTCCGGGTAGGACAGGCAGAGAACCGAGCCGCCAATGTACGGCTCAAAGAACTCAATTGCTGACGCTTTGAGGCCCAAGCATCCATTCCTTCCGAAGACCCTTGTAGTGGACCGCTTTCCTCATGGAAACGTCCTCATCCCGACTGCTTGGTGTGTAGTTCCACAGGTCACACGGCAGAACCAGTGTTTTGAACTGCGGCGATACAGCAGCGACGGCTAGCTGGTCGGCATACCACCCGACATCCGGAGGGCACCACTTCAGGCAGGCTTTCCAGAACTCAGGGTTCCGATACCAGAGAACCCCGCAGTTGTATGGCATGGCAATGGTCACATCCCGACCGTTGGCGTCCAGAATCGGGCCTTTTCGCTTGGTCAGGGCGACATCGAAGTCAGTCTTGAAGACTTCGCTCAGGTCGGCCTGGACGATGACATCGGTATCCAGGGCGCAGACTTCGCCAGTAAGCTCGGCAAGGTGCCCCATCTTGAACAGCATGGGGTTCTTGTTCCACGTTCTGCGGACAACCGTGCAGCCCTTGATTCCCGGTGTGTCATCGTCCGTCAGGTGGACGATTTCGCAGTCCATGTGCTTCCGAACAGAAGCCACCATGAGTTCCGCAAAGATGGGATTCTGTCTAGCGTGAAGGAAAGCGACTTTCACGGATAGCAGCTTTCCAGAACGCGATACAGGTAATCATCCGGCTCCTGTTGTTTCGGGAGGTCGTCGGCATCGAAAACCGCACGCTTCTCAGCCAGCGCTTCCATCGCACGGACAATCTGAATTGCCTGATAGTCCTTGTCGTGTCGCAGGGTGACGATTCCTTCCACGTCGCACTTGGCGATTTCCTCCAGCCGTCGTGCAACTTCCCGGACGTGCAGGATGTTTCTTTTCGCCGTGGGCCACAGGCTGAACCGCTCACCACGGGAGATGCGGTGCCAGAGCCAATTCAGAAGCGTGTGCGGGTTCTGAGACTTACCCGCCACTGTGGGGACACGGGCGACCACTGAGTTGCCACGTTCCAGAACCAGTTGTTCAGCGTGACGCTTGAACTTCACGTAAGGCGAATCTGCTTCGCTGGCCGTTGAGACATAGACGAACCGCCCCGGCAGCGACAAACCGTTTTCTAGGCGTTCCAGGTCGCGCTTGAACTCAGCTTCGTCCGTACAGGTCGGGTTACTCACCCCCGCCGCGTACAGGATGCAGCCGGGAACGTCCCGGAGGGAACTGGCGATGAATCCGTTGCCGACAATCATGCGGTGACGTAGTTCATTCGTTCGACTTGCCGGTGAAAGTCAGCGGCATGTGGGCTATCCTTGTAATGAGGAAACGCGGGCACGCCTATCGTGTAGTGGACTATCTTTGCCTGCGGGTTTTCGCCGTGTTCTTGGCATAGCCAGTTCCATTCTTGTGGCAGGCTTCCGATTCGGTCTTCAGGAATGAACCGGAACCGATGAAGGTCTGACCCAGACATAGCCGATACAGCTTCCGGCGTCATGTTGCGCCACGCAAAGTGAGCGCAGTTGATGAGCATGACGGACGACCAGTTTTTCTTGGGATAGTCGGCGTTGTCGGATTCCATCTTGGTTCCGACGTACTTTCTGGGGTGTTTGGTCTTGTAGTCGTGTTTGACGACTTGGACCGCCATGTCGGCCCGACGCAGCGCCCACAGTTCGGACAAATCCGCCTTGCAAATCATGTCCGCGCCATCGCAGAAGATGGCGAATCCACGATAGTCCTGAAGAAACGGGATGAGGTATCTGGTGTAAATGAAGGCGTTTGTTCCATCCCGCATGTCGGGCGGATAGAAGCTGGTGAACATTGGAAGGTGAAGCGGCATGATTGCCACCGGACTGGTGCAATGCTCGACCACTGACGAACAGAACGCCCACGTACCCGCTTCCTCGCGGGGGTCGAAGCCTGTGTACACACTCAGCATGTCAGCCTCTTGAGGCAATCCGCCCAGCGTTCATCCTTCTTTTGCCGGTGGTAGATGTTGCTGGGATACCAGGGCATCCGGTCGCCGTGGACGTATGACCAAAGAGGCGCGTAAGGCACCAGAACCGTCGAAGGAAGCCCCATCGCCCCCCGTAGGTGATGGGCAGTCGTGTGGATTCCGACCATGCCGTCCAACTCAGCCACCAGGGCTGCGGTGTCGTCGTAGTCGTCGCTCAGAAGGGCCGGGAAGTGCCTCACAGGCAGGCCGGTTTCTTCGATTTCCTCGCGCGGGTCTTTGTACTGAAGGCTCACGAACACCGCATCGAACGTCTGGATGTAGTGCCGGAAAGCCTCTAGCCCGATTTGCCGCTTGCGTGATTGAGACGACCACTTACCCCCGGACCACGCGATGCCGATGACTGGTTTCTTCCAAGAATCGAACAGCGCCCGCCACATCAGCCTGCGTTCGGGGTCTGCCGTCAGATAGGGTTTCCTAGGACAAGCCTCGGGAGACGGCCTAAACAGCCCTGGAAGGCTTCCGGCAGCGGCTTGAGCAGTACAGGTGGTGTCCCAATCCCGCTCGCCCCTACGGGTGCCGTAGACCTCTGCAAACGGGAATGAGCGCTTGTACAGACCTTCCAGGCGTGGGTCGCACTCGATGACCAGTTCTTTTACGAGGGGCCGAACGTCCTCGATGCAACTGGCGAACATGATTTCGTCGCCTAGCCCTTGTTCACCGTAGACGATGAGTCTGTCTGTGGGCGTGCCGTCCCAGTCTTTCCCGCCGAAGGACAGTTTCTTGCGGTGCTTAGAGACGCCTAAGAGCCTGTCCCAGTGCTTCCAGCCTTCTTTCCAGTTACCTGTCGCTAGTTCCGCGAACGCCGCAGCAGCCGGGATAGCAGGCAGGTCAGGGGCCTTACGTTGGGCTTTGTGAATCCACTTGAGAGCTTCGATATGGTTGCCTTCTTCACTGTAGGTGGCCCCGATGTTGACCAAGTACAAAGGCTCTTCCTTGATTTCGTAAGCGCGACGAAAGCAAGTTCGGGCGGTTTCTGGCTGCTTCAATTCATGCCAGACCGTCCCTAGGTTGTTCCAGTTTTCACTACGGTGGGGCGCGATGTCCGCAGCCCGTTGGTAGTAGGCAAGTGCTGTGGCTAGGCGGTTGCCTTTGACTGCCAGAGTCCCTGCGAGGGACCATGCAGCCCAGTTGCTGGGGTTGTCCTGCAACTCTTCCTGACACAACCCGAAGGCTGCGTCGGGGTTTTCTTCCTTGATTTCGTTGGCGAACAGTAGTCGTTCAGACAAGCCGCTTCCCGGTTAGGTCACACGCTTCAAATCGGTCGATTTTCTTGAGTCCAGCAACCAAATCCTTGTAGCTGGGATTGGAGTAGACATCCACGCCGATTTTACGAAGTTCCAGGATGACTGAATCTGGGATATGCAGTGCGTGGACAAATCCTTGCCTGACACCTTTCTTCCAGCCTTCCCCGGAATCCCGGGCGCGACGGACCATCTCGACCTGAGTCTGAATGTCCTGCTTGTAATCGACAAACAAAGTGCCTTCGTCGTCTACAAAAGCCTTTGTTTGCAGACCAGTCAGCGGGTCGAATTCGTGCTTGAGCTTTTCCATGCGAAAAGGGGCGAGGTTTCCCCCGCCCCCCTATGGTTTAGGCCAGCGTGCAGCCGATAACCTGCGCGTGAGCGTCCGGGTTTTGGGCCACGAAGGTGTATTCCGTAACAATCATCTTCTTCTCGGCGTCGCCGGTCTTGGCGAGGTCTTCGATTTTGATGTTGTCCAGGAACGCGATACCCACGTATTCCGGGTCCAGACACAGCACGGCGGTTTGGCCGATAAAACGGTCCAAAATCACCGTGTGGTTGCCGAAGTCGGACACGTAGGCGTCCACGCCGCCAATGACAACCGCCTCAGAGGTGCGGCTACCGTTGACGCTGTAGCCACCAACACCGAATGCAGTTGCACCCGCGAAACCAGCGATACGGCGCTTCTGCTTGCTGTTGACAATCAGCTTCGTAGCGTTACCGCCGTCGGTCCACGCGGCTTCCAGAGCGCTGCGGACATCGGCTTCCGTCAGCGTCGAAGCGGTGGAATCGCTGGAAGCGGTCCAGTCCGACGAAGCGTAACCCGGCACCGTACCAGCCGTGGTCGCGGTTCCAGAGGCGCGAGCGTAGTTGGTCACCATCGCACGCAAACCAGCGGCCTGACGGGCAACGGTTGCCGAACCAGCCGACGAACCTTGAGCGCCAACGAAGGCGGTTTCGATGTCGCGCTTCAGTTCCTTGCCGTACTTGGTGACCAAACGCGCCAGTTCCTTCGCACGACCGTACTTCCGCACGGAATCAGCGGTGCGGGACACGACGACCGTCTTCTGGCTAATCATCGTGCGGTTCGACAGCATCGTGGTCGGCGAAGCAGACGCGAACGTGGCGTCGTCACCTTCCACGAACTTGTTGACCGCCGCAGACGCGAGGCTGTCGGTCTGCCACTGGTGCAAGGTGTTCGACGCCTTCAAGCGCTTTGCCATCGACATGACGGGGGTGTCCGTCGGGCTGATGTCGTAAATTGCTTCGTGGACATCTTCCGCGATACCCTTCATCAAATAGGTATCGGTGGTTCCGGTAATAGCAGCCATGATTACTTCCTTCTAGCGAAGAGAGATTCCAGATAGGCTTCTGCTGCGTTTGAATCGCCGGTCTTCTTGAGGGTTTGACGGGCTAACGCGGCTTTGCCTGCGACTTGTGCCTGTGGTGCGCTGCGGGATACGGGTTTCACCGCCTTGGCCTCACTGGCACGCTTGTTCACTGCGGGCTTGCTTTCCTGAAGCAAGCGCCACTGAGCGGCTTCCACAACCCACTGTAGGACATTGGCGTCGGCAATCCGGGAGACATCCCCGTGCGGGAACGCTTCCTGAACCATTTGCAATGCCTTCTGGTTTGCGGCGGGAGGAACCTTCCCGACTGCCTTTCGGGCCAGTTCAACGGCCTGTTGGAACTGGTACGACTGGTGTTCCTTGGTAATCTTTTCAGCGTGCTTGCTCATTTCTGCGAGCTTGGCACGCTTTTGCTCGACAAACCGGCTGACAGATTCGTGCTGCTTGGACAGCGCAATGGCGCGTCCGGGGTCAGCGTTGGCGATTTCCTGCCAGTTGATTTGCGAGAACTTCGCCAGTTCCAACTCTGCGGCCCGAAGGTCTGCAAAGTCTTGGCTGGCGTCCGCGAGCAACTTGCGCTGAGTCTGAACAAAGTCTAGTTGGTCGGCAACCAGCTTCCGGTGTTCAGCGAGTTCCTGCGTTTTCTTGGTGTAGTCAGATTGCCGAAGCAGAGCCGGTTTAAGCTCTTTCGGAATCTTGTACGACTTGCCCTCAAATTCGACCTCTTCGGCCTCTTCTTCAGGCGCAGCTTCAGATTCGGTTTCTTCGCCTTCCTCGGCAGAATCCTCGACCTCTTCAGCGGTATCCTCTTCGGGCGCTTCGGTGGCAGATTCCTCTTCCGCGAACAGTGAAGCAAGCCTGTCTTCGGCTGCTACGTCCGACACTTCCTGATTCGGGGTGGTGTCCATGTTTCCTTATGCGAACCGCTT
>JACCDR012308387.1_pt1 | contig 35990 bp, 49 predicted proteins | sample 7446431 | NCBI WGS metagenome assembly JACCDR01 (sample SAMN15323443, study PRJNA562643) | freshwater metagenome | isolation source: river surface water | place: USA:Blue River Watershed | collected 2017-08-17 | reverse complement strand
GTCCCAAGCTGCGTACCGAGCTGCGTCCCAAGCTGCGTTCAGAGCTACGTACCGAGCTGCGTCCCGAGCTGCGTCCCGAGCTGCGTCCCAAGCTGCGTACCTAGCTGCGTCCCAAGCTGCGTTCAGAGCTACGTACCGAGCTGCGTCCAGAGCTACGTGCCGAGCTGCGTCCCAAGCTGCGTACAGTTCAGTGTCGGTTGCCTCACCGCAGGAATGACGCCAAGCAACATCAAGCGCCGCGGAACTTCTGTCATCACAAAAAAGGTGAGCAACCTCATCAACGCAAATAACAGAAAACCTGCGGTATACGTGTTGATATGCAGGCTTGCATTGCAAAACCCATAGACAGTCATCAAGGCCATTGCTATCGATGATGCTTGCCATTTCAAATGGCTTGTTCATGTCTGCATTTGTGCCGCCATTAGCTGCGAGCACCTTAGCCCACCCATCTTTGCATGGGCTGTGATCGCGAATTTCTTGCAGTGTAATCATTATCGGAAAGCTGAGTTCCATTTCTTTATCTCCTATTCTTTTGGTTGTCATTTGGTTTGTTCCAGCTCTGCCAGAAGCGCATCGGCGAACGCCACAGCGTCCATTGCAAGATGTTCTGGTTGATGGTAATCGCCGCTATGCGCGCACAGACCCTGCATTGCTGCCATAGCCATTATCTCTCGCTTAGTTAGACCTGCCGCATTAACTTTTCTCTAGCGAAGCGTATCACCAAAAAATGCATCTCTTGGCGTGTCAACATGGTATATCTCGATAATTTCACATGGCATTGCTGGCATATCTGCATTATCCATCACTTAATCTCCCGCGTTGTTGATGTAGTGAATATACGCAACAAGCGCAACAAGCGCAACAAGTATTTTCACCATTCGATCAATCACAATTCAGGTGGTAAAATCAACCAAACATTAGGGGAATTTGCCACATGCCAGAAATCAACATCCCGCTCGTGAAGGGGCAGGGTAAATCCAGCAAGACAGCTGACTACGTAGAACTGCTGCCAACCAACATCGTGCCGATTGTGAGCGAGGCTGAGGGTGTGCCTGGGTATTTCAGGTTCTGGCCAGGGGTAACCAAGCTGGCTGATGTGGATGGGGTTAGCCGTGGCAGCCACTGGAACACCGTCAAAGACGCCGTCTATCGCGTGATGGGCGGAAAGCTATACCTTGGGCAATCAGATGTCTCTGACGTGCCGGGATCTGGTCGGGTTTCCATGGCTCATGGCCGCACATCCCAGGCTGTGGCCGTAAATGGCGAGCTGCGCTTGTACCGCTACGATGGCGAGGTCAAGACGGTAACCAACTGGCCAGCCAACGAAGTGTTCCCTGGCGAAACCAAGACCATCCAAACCACCCAGCACAACAAAGACGGCGACACACTCAAGATCACCGCCAGCAACGAGGCTGGAGAGTTGACGCTGACCGTCACGCCAACAAACGGAAACAACAAGGCGGGCGCACCGCTATCAATCTCCGAGAGCCAGTGGTCAACAGGTGTATCGCAAACCGCCCCAGCAGCAGGTACCCCGTACCTTACAGATCTGAAGGTGAGCGGGGTGAAGTTCGCAGGAGTAACGCTGCTGGTTACCTACACATTCAACCCCAATCCAGTTACGCCAGGCTCGCCAACTGACGCTGAGAAGCGCGACGCCAGTAAGCTGGTTTGGGTGCAGGTGACGCAGACAACCACCGTACCTAACCCGCAATACGATTTCACGCCAGTTGGTGACGTTTGCCGGATCCGTGGACGCTACGTTTTTGCTCAGGCAGGCACCGACACCTTCTGGCTGACCAGTCTGGAAGATGAGAGCAAACCAGATCTTACCGCCCCTGCATACCGAGCCGAGAATATGCCAGACGGCATTCTAGCCATGCGCGAGTATCGCGATTTTATCCTGGCGTTCGGGTCGTCTACTATCGAGTTTTTTCGGCTCACAGGGAACGCTGACAACCTGGTTCAGTTCGCCAGCTCCTACATGGTTCCCATCGGCATCGCCGGTCAGTTCTGCGTAACCGAGTTCGCCGACTCGTTTGCATTCATCACCAGCCCAGCGCGGGGGCAGGTCATCGTTGCCGTCATGGGGCAGGGAACCTACAGCCAGATCTCCGATCGCAACACCAATAAGATCTTGGCAGGGTACAGCAAGGCGGAACTTGCCGGCTCGTTCGTGGAGTCGCTGAAGACTGAGGATAACCAATTCCTAATCCTTCACCTGCCGCGCCACACGTTGACATACAACGCCACCAGCGGCCTGTGGTGCATCATCAAGACAGGCCTGCAGGACGGCACTCACCGCGCTGTAGACTACCGTAATGAGGGTGATCGCGTTACGTGCGGCGACAAGGTTGCAGGCTTCCTTGGCGTGCAAGACCAAACCACGTCCGCCCAGTACGGAGAGGATCAGGAAATCATCCTATACAGCCCACTAATCAACTACGAGCACGGCCTAATGTTCGATATGCAGCTCACGGCAAATAGTGGGCTGGCATCGGAGGTGCGGCGCATATTCGTATCCTGCACAGCTGACGGTATCAACTACGGACCAGAGCGCCCAATCGAGTTTGACGGACCATGGCAGTGGTTGCGCCGGGCCATCATTCGCAAGGTAGGGCAGGTCATAATTCGCCTTGGCTTCAAGCTACGCATTGTCGGAGCCACGCCGTGCACCCTGTCAAACCTGAAGGCGAGGATTGAGTGATGGCAACCGCACCAACTCCGGTATCAGTAGAGGCCCGCCGCCTTGATATCTCTATCCTGCCACAAAACTTCAGCCTACCTCTGACTGACTATCTGGTAAACCAGAGTGACGACATTCAGAGCGTTGCCGACCAGGCGAATGGTGCCGCCGAGGGTGCCTATCAGGCGCAGCTAACAAACGAAGAGCAGGATGAGCTGCTGGCTGAGCATACTGATACTCTACTGGATCACGAAAACCGCCTTGATGCGGCAGAGCTAACGCTGCAGGATCATGAGCAGAGGATTTCATCGTTAGAAGTCACCGTTGCTGAGCACACGGAAACCCTGCAAGACCACGAGAATCGAATAATAGATATTGAGGCGACACTGGTAGATCACGAGTCGCGCATTGATGCCATTGAGTACGCCATCACCCGCAAAAAGTCAGAGTTGGTTTTCACCGGGTTATCCCTGACCATCCCAACAACACCAACAAACCTGATCACGTTGCTCAAGGCGCTAACTCCTGCAAGTGGTGCCTTTGCTCCGTTCTTTGACACTACAGCCGATAAGATGGTTGTTTTCAATGAGGACAAAACCCTTAATTTTAAGCTCGTGATTATGGGGTCGTGGGAGTCTGGGTCACTAAATAGATCCATGTCGATCACCTTTTCTGGCGCGGTACCTGACACACTCACGGAGCCAAGATACCCTGGAACAACGGATGATAACTGCACCTTTCCAACCTTCTTTTCTGTCGATAAAGATGGATTCCTTGCCACAAACGGATCCACGATAACCATCGTATCCAACGGCTCAACCTTCACAGCTAATACCGTCAAGCTGATAGCGGAGCAATGATGGAGCGCATATCGAGATCTGACGGGGTGCGCCTGATGCGCCTGTGGGGTGTAACCAACTGGCCTGACGTGGAGGCTGATTATCGGCTGTGGGGTGATTGCGGGGTATTTGCCATTATCCCGGGTGATGGGTTTTCAGATCTGCATATGGCTATGCGAAAGAGCGGGCGCCGACACTGCCGGGCAGCTGTATTCGCAATATTGGATATGCTGCGCAAAAATGGGTGCCAGGAGGCCAGAGCGATGATCGAAACGCAATACAGCCAAGTGTGCAACCTAGCGATAAATATGGGCTTCCACCACTGCGGAGTTATAGTTGGCCGTCGCCTTGATGGTACAATCACAGAGGTTATTGAAATGAGGATGAAACTATGAGTTTCGTTGGTGATGCAATCGGCAGCGTTGTTGGTGGAATTACTGGATCCAACAAGGCTGCTGAGGCACAAAAAGACGCTGCCAGCCAGAGCGCCGCGCTCAGCAAAGAGCAGTTCGAGGCAATCCAGAAGAACCTTGCGCCGTTTCTTCAGTTTGGCACTAGCCAACTGCAGGGTCTTGGTGGCCTTATGCAGCCGCTAAACAGACAGCAGGAGCTGGCACAGTTCTATCAGAGCCCAGAGTTTGCCATGCAGTCACAACAGGCTCGCGGCCAGCAGCTGGCTGCTGCTGAGGCTACTGGCGGACTTGGCTCAACATCAACAGGCAATGCGTTGGCGTCCATTGCTCCGCAGCTTGGTATGGGCTACCTTGGCCAGCGTGAGGCGCAGCAGGCCGATCTGTTCAACCGTTTGATGGCTGGTGCTGGTATGGGTCTTAACGCAGCATCAATGCAAGGTCAGGCCAGTCAGAATTACGTCAGCCAGGCAAGCAACGCATTCGGTCAGTATGGTGCAGCGCAGGCCGGTAAGCACCTGGCTCCATTCAACACGCTGATGCAGATCGGCGGCATGTTTGCGGGTGCTGGCGGCGTTTCAGGGATTAAAGGTTTGTTTTAAGGAGTCAAGATGGCAATCCAACCTATCGACTACTCATCAGGCGCGATCCAGGCTCTTCAGTCTGGCGTTCAAACTGGCCTTGGCCTGCGTGAGGCTTCCATGCGCCAGCAGCTTTTCGACAAACAGCAAGCGCAGCAGGAAAAGCAACAGCAGTTCGGTCTGTCACTGAAAAAGGCATGGGAGTCTGGCGACAACAAGGCAATGGTTGACTTGATCGCCTCAAACCCTGAGCAACTGCAAACCATTCAGGGAATGATGGGGTTTCGCGACCAGCAGCAGCGGCAGGCAATCGGCAACGTGGCAACCCAGCTCACAGCGGCACTTGATAGCGGAAACGCTCAGGGCGCCGCCGGTGTTATTCAGTCCAACGCCGAGACCCTGCAGGCAATGGGACAAGACCCCGCCGCGCTGCTCCAACAACTGCAGCAGGATCCGGCGTCGCTGCGCAAGGGCGCCGACAGCCTGATGCTGCTTACCATGAGCCCTGACCAGATCATGGCCTACAAGCAAAAGCTGGAAGATCAGCAGCTGAAGCGCGATCAGATGTCTGTGCAACTGCGAGGCCAGGACATTACCGCCAGGGGGCAGGATATCTCAGCATCCACCTCGGCAGCGGACAGGGAAATTCGTAGACTGGAGAACCAGCAGCGATCGCTCGACCGACAGTTGGCTAGAGAGACGAACGAGCTGAAGCAGCAGGAGTTGCGGCAGAAGATGGATATTGCCGCTGAGAAGGCTGACGGACTAAAGCGAGAAAAAGCGGCAGCAGGTGAGGCTGCAATATCCACCTTCGACAGATCCATCCAGACTATTGATGAAATTTTGGCTGACCCTGCACTGCCAAGTGCTGTTGGGGTTAAGGGCATAACCTCATACCTTCCAGGCTCTGAGGCGCAGACAGTAAAGGCCAAGATTGAAACTCTAAAATCTCAGTCCTTCCTAAACGAGGTGGAGAAGATGAAGGGGATGGGTGCGTTAACGGAGCCGGAGGGGCAACGCTTGGTGTCAGCTATCGGCTCTCTTGATCTAGACATGCCAGAAAAGGCGTTTAAGGCGGAACTTAACAAGATCCGGGGATACATGGAGAGCAGGAAGTCAGCGGCGGCCAAGAAGTACGGAATTGATCAGCCTGCTGCACCCGCTCAGCAGCCTGGCCAAGCACCACAGCAGGCCATTGAGTACCTGCGGGCAAACCCGCAGTTCAAGGCCGCATTCAAACAAAAATACGGCTATCTGCCGGAGGGGATGTAATGGCAAACCCGTTCGACCAGTTTGACGCACCAGCAGCGCCAACCGCTGGCGGTAACCCGTTCGACCAATTCGACGCCACAAGGCAGGATCTGCAGGCATCCGGGATTGTTCAGCAACAACAAATGCCGGATCTTAGCAAGGAGGAGCTGGCCAGGCTGCCAGACAACCCGGCCGAGTTCGCGCAGACCCTGCGTCAGCCTAACGCAAAATGGGTGCAACGGCAGTACGACCTGAAAGAGGCTCAAGAAAGGGGTGTGGTAACCACACTTGGCGCATCCATAGGAAAGGGGGTTATGAACGTAGCCCGCGGCCTCGGCATTGCAGATGACGCCACCCAGCGCGAAAAAGAGCGGTTTGCCGCATCAGAGCAGCAATACCCAATCACCACAGCAACCGGGGAGGTTATAGGTGAAGCAGCACCATTCGCACCGCTCGGAGTGGCCTCAGGTGCCATCCCAGCTTTTGGCGCCCGTGTCGCCGCGTCGGGGGCTCTCGGCGCTGCCGAGGGTGGCATTGCTGCACTTGGCCGCACTGGTGACGCTGAACGAGCAGGAGAAGCAGCAGGTATTGGCGCTGTACTCGGCGCTGGGATTGAAGCTGCTCTGCCTAGCCTTGGTCGGCTTGGGAGTGAAATTGTTCGGAGGGTGAGCGGGCGCCAGCCAGCCGGCGCTCTCTTTGATGCTGCCGGACAGCCAACCCAAGAGATGGCTGATGCACTACAGAGGGCAGGTGTTAGCCTGCAGGATCTGCAACAGGCCGCGCTCGATGACCTGATGAAGCTACCAGCTGGCTCCAGCCCGGAGCAGGCCGCTAGAATAGCCCAGTTTGCGCAGGAAGACATGCCATACACCAAAGGAGACATCACCCAGGCGCTACCACAGCAAGCAATGGAGGCCAGGCTGGCAGAGTCGACAAGCGATCCGCTGGCTCAACCGGTGCGGTCAATAAGGGTTAAGCAGTCCGAGAAGTTCCGTGGCGCACTGGACGATATGGTGAGCAAGCTCGGGGTTCCAGAGCGGACAGGCGAGTCCATCAAAGATGCCCTGTCAGGACGCAAAGCGCTGATGAGCACAGAGAAGAGAGAGCTTTACAAATCAGCCATGGAGCAGGCGGAGCAGGTTGGTGGAGTGCCGGTTATCCCTGACAACATTCGTTCCGCAATTCCTGACGAGCGCACGACCAGGCGGATTGAGCGCCTGGTACCGCAGCAGGCTGGTGCACTGGATGACCTCCTGATCGAGTTTGGGGTGAAGGCTGCACCAGATGGTTACAAGGGGACGATTGATCCGCTATCTCTGGCCAACTTTGAGGACTTCAGGCAGGCGATAAACGCCATAGAGCGTACCGACCAGACCGGAACTATTAAAGTCTTGTCAGGGCCAGTAAAGCAAGCGCTTGATGATGAGATTGGCATCGCTGTTGATGCAGCCGGCCATGCAATGCCTGCCGAACTGCTGGCAACGCTGCAAAAGGCCCGCGGCGTCACTCGCGACATAAAGACAGAGTTCAGTCCGCAGGCCATGGCCGGGCGCTTGGTTGATGTGAAGCGCGATGGCGTTACGCCAGTGATCGAGGCGTCCACGGTATCCCGCCGCCTTCTCGGACCGGCAGGCACTGTCGAGGACATGAAGCGCACTATGCAATCACTGGCCAAGTCTGGCGACAAAGGAAAGCAGGCGATCGGAGATCTGCAGGCTACAGCCATCATGGATGTGATGGAGGCGGCATTTGGCGCAAGCAGCAGGAAGATTGACGGGGTGCCAGTATTGGGGCCAGCTGCTTTCCAGAAGGCGATAAAGAAGATTGGAGATCCTAAGCTGAACATCCTGTTTTCCAACAACAAGGATGCGCTGAAGCGGCTAAAAAACCTCGGCAGCATCGCGGGGAATATCCAAGCTCAAGCTGGTGCTATCCCGAAAGGTTCCGCCAGTGTGATACTGGACAGTCTGAACAAGATGGGGATTATGGGGATAAGCTCGAAAATTCCAGGGGCTGGGATGCTGCTGGATTTGGTGGACACAGCAGCAAAAAACGCCGGCACAAAGCAGGCGGTAAAGCAGGCTTTGGATGCCAAGCCGGATCAGCTTAAAATGGCAGTTCAAATCGACCGGAACTACCCGGCACTAGCTCAAGCTCTCGGCATTGCCGGGATAGCACAGACCACAGAGGAATAGCGATGAGCGATATTTTGGTTACCAGCCCTTACCGGCCTTTCACGCTGCCAAACCAGTTCAAGGCGGTTTTCAATGGCTTCATCTACTGTGGCACAGTTGACGCAGTTGATCCATCAAATAGCCAGGTGCAAGTCTACGTAGCGAACGAGGACGGAAGCCGAACTCCTGTATCCCAGCCGCTACGCACCAATGCTGGTGGGCTTCTTGTCTACAACGGACAGCCTGCAAAGTTCGTAACAGACTCAAATCACAGCATCCTTGTTCGTGACTCTCTTGGGGCTCAGATTTGGTACGCTCCAAACATGGCAATAGCAGATCCAGAGTCTCTTTCAACAATACTTGCCGGAAGTGGCGGGGCGGATTACGTAGGATCAACAAATGGAACTGTTCAGGAAGATATTGATTCACTGCATCTTGGACAAGATTACCAGAAGTTTTTCTCAGTCCCTGAAGAGTTCCCAGATCTCATCGGAATTAACAACTCCCCAGCAATTCAGGCCGCTATAAACTCAACAGAGAAAAGCACCCTGCTTCGCAAGCTTTATGACGTCAGCACCCAAGTAAACGCAGCAAGCAAAAAGTCAATAACCGGACAAGGAAATGACACCGGGCTAAAGTGGACAGGTGGCAATGGGGTAGCCGGTCAATCTGTTCTCAGGATAGCTGCGACAGACCCAGCCATAAACGCACTTAACGGTGTGACAGTCAAAGACTTTGTAGTAGACATGCAGGGTGCCCAGAACCTAACCGGTGTTGATATGCTTTACGCTTCTGTCCAGTCAATGCTTGATGGAGTGCAGGTCACACAGATGGGGGATGGCTCCATAGGATTCAGAGTTGGCAAGGAATGGTACGCTCGGCTGGAAAGATGCTCAGTTCGAAACAACGCGCGGGTGGGTACTGCTGTTTATGTGGATACTGCTGTTGGGCAGGTGAACTCCTTTCCTCTCGACGTTCAAATTAACGGAGCAGACATAGGCTTCGGACTAGACACCAGTGGAAACTATATTTACAACCTAGACCTTCCATCTACTGCTCACGCCGAAAACTGCAACGTTGGCTTGCGCGTTTGGCCGGGACAAGGCGTCCGCTCAGGTGTGATCCGTGCTTATTTCGAAAATAATGATATAGACGTGTGGTGGGGCTCATCGGGTGCGGCGCCAGCCGACATAACCCAAACAATTCTTTGGCTTGGTACCAGCTTCAACCCTAATGGATCGCTCGTCCGCCTTTATGAAGGCAACCATATTTTTGATGGTTGCGACAGGATTAACACCCTGGAGGTTCATGAGCGGGCAACTGTTGAAATCAGGGGGTCGATTGTAAACAACATCATAAACACTACAGGCGACCCAAACGCCGTGCGCTATCGCCCGACCGCAAAGACAGTGTTATCTACCAGCAACTACGGTAATACCGCATTACTACCTGGGCGGGAGATAAATGATGTGCAGATAGGTTCAGCAACCACCGCAGTTTTTAATATAATCTCAAGGCTTTTTGGTGTGACCAACCCATCCGCAGGAAGGTCAGCCCGCTGTGTTGCGACATCGCGAAGGTCTTACGAGAACACTGTCAAGTTTCTGGAGTTTGTTATCACCCAGAGCTCTAGCGGAACGTGGGGCTATACGTTGACTGGTGGTGTAGCTGACGGAATGTGGTCGGTGGCAATTAACTCATCTACCGGCGTGATAACAATTACTGATACTCGGGGAGACACGAAGGTTTACACTTTAACAGCATCGCCAATGTAACAAAAAGCCCCTCACTGAGGGGCTTTCCTTTACTGCTTTCCTGATCTTTTTGCTATGAACTCTGACACCAGTGGCGCAAGGTTTGACACAGCTCTTTCACCAAACAAAAACGAAAGCACCAGAGCATTTATAAGCCACAATGCAGACTCTTGTTGCTGGCTTAGCCCCCCCCACTGCCCAGAGAACCACATGCCATCAGCCCACATAGTTGCAAACCCCCACACAGGGCGCTGAGCCCCTCGCATGAAGAGCATGATTGGGCCAATCACCGGAACCGAGCGCAAATCGGTTGCGGTACCCTCCAGCAAGCTGATCCGCTCTGTTACCTTCCTCTCTGCATCCGCGATCATGGCGTCAGCCTGCTTCTGCTTTTCGAACGCCAGGCGCTCCAGCTCCAGCTTTAGCTCAGCCTCTTGCTGTGGAGTCATCCCGGGAGGGAAGTATGCCTTCACCGTGTCCAGCATCGAATCAACCAAGCCACCACCGAATAGGGATGCTATCTTGTCGAAGATTACCATTAGTTATCCTCCGCTGCGTACTCAAGGCACTGGGCTACGCGGCGCGCCCACCCACGGCTGTATGCATCCCAGGTCTTGACTTCGGTGAAATAGCGCAGACGCTTTGCCAAGAAGCGGAAGAGCAGGTCGTTGACCTCCATGGCTTCGACAGCCGCCCGGGTAGCAGGCCCCACCTTGCCGTCCTGAGTCACACCGGCAGCCCACTGGATGAACTGGTTTGCCCGCCCGATGCCGTGATTAAACGCCGCGTCAAACATCTGATATTGCATCGCCTTGGGCCACTGGGCTACTTTCAGCCCTTCCCACCAGTCGCGGCGGTAGATTGCCTTGGCGTCGGACAGGGTCAGGGCCTTGATGTCGAGTTCTGGATAGGTCATGGCCGCCAGGCCATACTTGGTTCCCCTCAACTCTCCTTTGCCGACCTCACCTCCAGTCCAGTTTCCTCGATCTCTCCTATCATCCTGGAACCCACCCTCATGACCTATTACCCGCTCAAAGATCACATCAAACATGTCCATATAAAACCCACCATATTCAACAGTCAAAAAACGCCATATAATGTCAATACACTTTAACACAATCAGGACTGAAATATGGCTATCAGCAATAACAAGAAAGACCCTGGCGCAACCAGAACCCCAAAAGCGGCCGGCAATGGATCGCAGCGCCCCAAGAAAGCGCCAATGGGCCGGGCTGCTGGTAATGGCTCGCAGCGCCAGAAGTAATCATGAGCCTCAATGACTGGCTGTTCCTGGTGCTGTGTGGCTCTGCCATCTACGCCAAGTCTGTCTCTGCCCTGCTCTTCTGCTCCATGTACGCTGTTCACTCTTTTTACAGCCCGAACATGGAGCAGTGGGCCCGGTACGCCACTCTGATACTCATAGATTCGGCGACAGCCTTCGCGGTTGTCGCTATCAGGAGCCCATCTCGGGCCAGTGTAATAACCGGCGTATTCTCCGGAGCCTTCCTTGTCGTGAATTCGGCTGGTTTCGTCGCCTGGTATCTCTATCTCCCGCCAGTCACGTATGACGCGGTATGTTCTGCGGTCTACATCGCCATGATGACGGCGTTTTTCATCGAGGGTTCTAATGGCCGCCGACGACTGGCTCTACGCTGTATGGGCGTTTCTTCTGCTGGTGCTACTGTGCGCCCGAGTGTGGGTGTGCCTGATAAGGATGGTGGTAAAGCATGAGCGTGATAAGCAAGCTGATGGCGTCAGCGCAGGCGGCACTGAGTGATGCCCGCGTGTCGGCAACCATAGGAACAGGCACGACCGGGTTCAGTTTCGCCCAGATGATGGGGTGGCTGCAGACTAATATCGGTCTCATGGGGGCGGTTGCCGGGGTGGCGCTTACGATGGTTACTATATGGGTTCAGGTTCTCAATGCCAGAAAAGCAAGCGCAGAGCTGGAGATGCTGAGAAGAAAGCTAGATCAAAAGGTAGTGTAAAGGCCGCAATTGCGGCCTTTTTATTTATCCATTACTCACCACTATATTTGTCTATCGGGGCCTGATTGCCCCAGCAGTCCCATCCATTCGCCGCGGTGCGGGCGAACAACTCAACGCGCGGAACGTCTCCGCACAACTTCTCTATAGCCTCACGGAATTCGTGCAGCTTCTCGCTGTGACGGCCTACCGGCGCTTCGATGACAGCTCGCACAGAGTGGTCTTTGATGAGCTCCCCAAGCTTGCCTTTGACGCCGATTAGCGCAGACTCCGACCCAGCTCGCGTGGCGAACCCCATGCCGAAGAACGGGATCCGTTTCTTTGTCAGCTTGCGCCACACGAACCCGTTCATATTCGACAGTCTGAAACCCCACGACTTGCACAGGTTGATGGCCTCCTGCGGCATGGCCCCGACCCACCACATCACCAGCAGGCAGTGCTCGTCGGAAAGATTGGCTACCGGTAGGGCCGCCATGTCTTCGACGCTGGTCACGGTGTACTTGGCCTCGGCAGAACTGGTCATGCTGCCTCCGGTATTGCGGTTTCCAAATTGCCATGCCGGGTCAGTGTAGATCACTCGGTACTTGCGCAGCGGGTTGTTGATGTCAATATTCATCTTGCCCCCTTAATCAACCTGGTTACTCCCACATACGGACATTGCGAACTGCGCACCACGGATGCTTGCTCGCGCTCGATGGTGATGCGGCGGCCGGTTTGTCGTGGCTTGGCATCGTTGCGCCGGATGCGCACCAGCGCTTCCGGAGATAGGGCGGCGACATAGGCCGCCCTGTGCTGCTGGTATTGCGCCTCGGCGCTGGCGAGGGCTTCGGTGAAAGTCATTTGGAGGAGTCCGGATTGGGGGCGGCGGCGAGCATTGCGCGGTAATACTTGGCGGCCATCTCTGGTTGAACTACATCGAAATGACCACAATTAACAATCACGTACAGCATGTCGTGAGTCGGCTCCACCGGCACCAGCTTCCAGCCTTCTGGTGCGGCTGGCTCAGGCAGTTTGCCGGACAGGGCGGCGCGCATCCTGCTGGAGTCAGGCATTGCTGGGTGGTCTTCCATCCATTCTGTTGCCTCACGCAGGAGATCAAGCGCAGATGCACACTTAGCGCCCAGCCCCTCATTTTCTTCCTGCCAGCTCAGGTTTGCGCTTTTCAGTCCGCGCACCTGAGCTTCCAGTTCCTCTATGCGCTTTGCCATGCACATGGGTTGTTCCTGCTCTGCCAGCTCCGCCATATGCTCTCCCATGGCTGCCAGTTGCTGCTTGTCGTTCATTCCCATATCTCCCGATGTTGGCGCTCAATGCGGCGCATTTCCTGTTGTTCTTCCAGATCCCAGCGGCGCTTTGCGGCCTTCATGTCAGTGGCTCTCGGGCGGCGGCATGGGTTGGCAAGATCTTCCTGTCTGCGAGCCTCGGCGCTGCGAAGGCGCTCTGCAAATGCTTCATTGCTTGATGGCCTGAGTTCAAATGACATGGTTACGCCCCCAGAGACCCGATGATGGCCAGAGCAACCAGTCCAACAATAAAGCGCAAGTGATGGCTGTTTTTGCGCATCCAGAATTGCATGGCGGTTGGCTTGTTTACGTTCACATAATCCATCATGATGCACCGCCTTTGACCTTGGCGATTGCAGCTCGAGCAACCATCAGTCTCGCATCGATCTTTTCTTTTTGTGCTGAAATTGCATCATCAAGTTCCTTTCCGAACTTACCTTCAAATCCGGATGGCTCATCATGAATGAGCACCATTAACTCAAGGGCAGACAGCAATTCATCCCGCCGCTTTCTAGCTTCATGAACAACTGAAACATCTCCAGCAAGATCCGACACGGCTTGTCTTGCAGCGCCATCAAAAAGCTCTAGCGTTTCCGTGTCAATTCCCTCGCACGCATTCACGCAGGCCACGATGCGTCTTGCATTTGCGCTCTGCTCATCGCCAAACTCGCCATCAAAAATAACATCCATTTCAGCTATTGGGATTACGCACGTTTCATGTCGATCTTCTGTCGTGATTAGCATTTCCTTTTCGCATGCTCCACCTTCAACAAGAATCCAAGGCTCAGATGTGTGTTTGCTCATAAAATTTACTCCAACAAAAAGCCCGCTAGCTGGTAGTGGAGTACCAATCTAACGGGCCTAGGGCTATGGAGCCTTTGCAGTATTCACGGCTCCACCCGCACTGCAAAGACACCTAACAAAACAAATCCTATCTCAGATATCACCGCGTTGCAAACGCAACATGAATGATTTCAGTAGTAGCGGGCTGATCCCGTTATTTCTCGATTCACGCAAAACCGATTCAGAAACGCGCTGGCTGCATTCCTTCTCGTTACCCTTACGATGCCACTCCATGCCACTCAACTCCTTCACCAGTCGCTTGGCAATGGCTCTAGCGGCGATCCTGTCCTGCTCAGTTATCTCCTTCATGAATTGGCATCCTTCCATGCCTTAGCAAACCCCCTTGGGGTTGCACTGCGAATGTTTTTTGTCCTGGTACTTTTACCGCCGCACTTTTTCCATCCCGGATTGTCTTTGCTTAATGGCTCAATTCTGCGTTTTTCAGGAATTGAAGCGCCACCACCAATCCATATACAGGTGTTTTTGTTGTATCGGTCTTGTCCGGGGTATATTTCTGGATATACAGGGTGTGCGTCATCATCAGGAAGGTATTCTGCGTAGTCGCACGGGTGGAAGCTGAAATCAGGCTTGCGGTACATGGTGCTTAGCGCTCCAACTGGGTTCTCGAATCCCCAAGCGCATCCGAACGCCTCGCCTACCACGCGCACCAAATCGCACAGCGCCATTGCTTCACGCTGAAAATCAGGGTTTGCCTCTCGCTTTCTTTCCCAGTGCTTGGCGCCAGCAACTGTAAGGTCTGTGCACTCAGGAAACCCGAACACCATTTCCACGCAATCACCAACCATAGCCTTGATGGTTGCAGCTTGACTCTCAAGCCCATCTGGATAAAACCACATACCAACCTTAACCAAATTTCCTTCCCTAGTAATCCCTGGCGCGTGCTGACCATCAAACACCCAGCACTCAAAATTGTCAGCCAGCCAAGGCTGAGCCATTAGCCCGGTAAAGTCATAAAGAAAAACTGCTTTTTTCATTTTTAACCTCGATTATTTCTTGTCCACTTGTACCCAGCATGAGATTCGCGGTGCCCGTTTACGCACCGGCTAACCAGGGCATCGCTGAAGTTGTTCGCCTTGCACTCTGACAGGCTGTTGAACTTCACTACCTGGCCGCGCTTGTTCACTCCTGTGTATTCGTACTTGGCCTGGGCTATTGGCACTTCAAATCCAGCTTGGCGCATGCCGCACGCGATAGAGCGAACTGATGGCCTTGTCAGTCCGGTCGCATCGCACACTTCCTGGTAGGCTGCTCCATCAGCGATCATTCTGCGTGCCCTGCTTGATTTTGTTTCAGATGTGTTTGCCATCATGTCATCTCCAGCCATTGATCACTTTAACGCCGCTGCTATCAGCAATCGCGATCTCCAGCCGCAACGCTGCATCGTATGCCGAACCACAAGAATAATCGCCAGACTTTACCTTTGCCCGCATCTGCAGTGCAGAGATTGACACCTCGCACACGTGCTTGCGATTCGCTCGCTCTCTCGGTGCCTCCAGCGCCATGGCTTGATTTGCATTTCTCATCAGGTCAGCTGGCTTCGGAAAGTACTGCCCAACCTTCTCATCCTTCATGTGGTCCATCAGTGCCGAGTTTACTTGATCGATACTGCTTGATGTGAGCGCGGAAAAATATATCTGCAAAAGCGGCTTAGTAATCTCCCTTCCGTATACCTCGCCAGCGGCCATCATCATGTCTCGGAATGCGTTCTTGTCTTGCTCCTGCATCACCAGTCCCCCGCCAGGTTCTGCGCATTCTTGCGCGATATTTCACTAAGTCCAGCAAGTGGCGAGCTTGCCGCCCTAGTTGCCGTCAGGTATCCGTTGAACTTGCCGGCCTGGAACAAGGTCTCCGGACGTAGGTATTGCGACATCTTCGGATCGTGCAGCCACTCTTGGCACTTGAACCGAACCACTGCCATCAGGTCATCAACCGAGTGCCCTTCACCAAGGCGACCGCTGATGTGCTTTGCGTGGCTGGCGGTGCTTGCTCGGTACTTGGATCCTGTCATCGAGTTCAGTAGGTCGATCACTTGCTTAACTCCGTCGTCGACAACCGCAGGTTTCGACAATGTATCTTTTACTTCTGTGTCTTGTGTTATGGGTAATGTGTCATGGGTAATGGGTAGCATATCATTCGCATTGCCTTCGCTATGCGTTCGCATTGCCTTCGCTTTTTGTAAGTCATTGTTTTTATTCCACCTGGCCTGAGCGGATGCTTTTGCCTTTTCTGACTTGCTGTAAGTTCTCTGCAATTCCTGATCTGCTCTGTGGTTTCGGTAACCATCCGCACACTCTTCGAAGAAGTCTTGCAAGACAATCGCAATGCTTGAGGTATGCGAACGCATTCTGATTAGTCTCGCTATTTCGTCAGTGCTAAGAGGTAACGGCCCCTCAACTCGGTAGTAGAGATCTAGCATCCGGCGATACGCCAAATCTTCCATCTCTGTCAGGTGGGCGGTATCTCTTGCGTAATCACCTATGTTGAATTGGAAGTAATGCATCTCACTTATCACCCTCCACCATTCGCTGTACAAGGCGGCGGATAACTGCCGCCATGCTATCCCCTGTTCTTGCGGCCTCATCTTCGACCCACTTCATTTGCTGCTCTGTAAGGCGGACTGGAGCCATCATCTTTTGCTTCTTCAATTTTGCATCACCCTCGTTGATTGGCATGCGGTTATATTGCGCCAATAGGGATATTTCGTCAATATCAAAGCGATATCTTTATGCAATTGCTTGAGGTGGCGCAACAGGAAATAAAAAAGGGCCTTTCGGCCCCTTATTGCGTTCACGTGGCGTCACAACTCCAATTTCAAGGCGCGCTCTTCACCTTCACCCCCATGCCCAGAATGTGTACTTGGCGCTCACTCTGCACCTCCTTCCAAATCTAATCGGCGGCCAATGCGAGTTATGGCGCCTCGAATTTTACCAAGTCGCAATCTCGCCTTAACTCGTTGCGATTTGTACTCGCGAACCTTCTGGCACCAACAACAAACCTCGTCGTTATAGACGCACGCTAGATAGAACTCTTCGAATTCAATGCATTCGTAAGGATCTTGTTTTAGTGACCGGTATTCATTCACAACCGTCTCAAGGCAGGGGGTGCCAAAAGAGTGGAGGTTGTTTCCCTCTCCTGCTGTATCAATGCTTTCGCACCGCGAATATGCATCAGACCCAAGTGCCTTTAATCTCTGAATCTCATCAGCCCAGAAGGCATGATCGCGCACCAATTTCAAAATTCCAGCATCTGTGGTTTTCATTCTGCACCACCATTATCATTGGCGGCTACAGCGAGGCGCGCCTGATGCTTGGCAAGCTCGCCAGCCAACCACTCCACACCCTTCGGGGTGAATTTTGTCTGAGAGTATGCGTGTGATGTGTCGCCATGATCGGCAACACCAACCTTGGTCGTGAAGCGGCCTGCCTCTATATGTTCGGCATAAGGGGTGAGCACGCCGGCCAGCCGGTACATGATCCGGCGACCAATGAGGAAGTCGCGCAGCTCCGGTTCCTTCACCTTCAGCAGCTTGGCGACCTGACGGAAACCAAGATTACCGGTGGAGGCCACGTACTTATCCACGAACTCAACCTTGGGGGCGGCCAGTGCGAGCCGCTGAGCCTGCTGCTCTACCTCCATAGCGAGGCGGCCAGCTTCGAGAAGTGCCTCGGCATAGGTGCGGGGTACCTTTGGGGTCTGCTGGGCCTCAAGCTCCTGCCAGCGGTCGATGACCCGCGCGCGCAGCTCGGCGTTGTAGCCGGTCATTACCACCATGGTGTCCCTGAAGGTGAGGAGGAATTGGGGGTAGTCCTGCCCATTCTGCTCTTGGCGGTATAGGGTCTCGTTTCCAGAAACGACACCCTCTGAAACCAGCTTGCGAATGGTTTTCAGAACATTGTCGTGCGAACTACCGGTTAGCACGGCAATTTCGCGGCTTGTCATGGTGATCTGGTCTGACTGGGTGATCTGAAGCATTTAAGCCTCCTTGTTGATGATGGAGGCGGCAGGGTTGCGAGCTGATTGGATAACAGCTATCATTCCTTTGCCTCCGAACGCCCCCTCCGAGAGCCGGCAAGCTCTATGACGAGGGGGTTTTCTTTATCCGTTTCCGGATTACCTGATTCTATCCCCGCCAAACAAAATCAGCAAACGGTGAACGTTCAGCGTAACCGGATGGCAAGCAGTACACCGCGCATGGATCCGGCAGCGCATGGCGCACCCCTGGCTCGTAATGCTGTGCTGGGATGGATAGAGCCATAGACAGCAGGATTATCCAAACGCAGATCGGGGCGAATAACCATCCAGGGTGCCAGTCTTGCAGGGCGGCTTGGTCGTATCTGTGCATCACTTCACTCCACCATCACGCTTAAACCCATCAGTCAGGATGGCATCGGCAATTCTCCCTGCACTGCCAGGTGAGCTGTCGAACTCAGCAAGGATGCTCATTAGGCGATCACGCTCGGTGCGGATGGGGCGGAATGAGTGATGTTTTGGTAATGGCAGTGGTACCAAATCCATAAGCCCATTCGCCACCCACTTAATAGCAACCTGCTTTCTAGAGTAAGCCAGCACATTACAACGCTCAGGGTGTTCGCCAATTACCAATTCACATAATGTATCAATCGGCGGCAGCTCCCCGCGCTCGTACCAGTGGTTATTGAGATAACCATCTCCACCGCACACCGCGGCGTCGCGCTTGACGATCTCGGCGTCGGCCAGCTCAACCACCTCGACAAGGACGCCGGTATCGAAACTGCGCGGATCGTTTTTGAGTGCAGTCAGCAAGCGTTGGGCTATTGCGTTAGGTTCTTCGGCACCATCAGCGCCGCCCCCTGTGCCGCCAGCTGGATCGGAGAGGTCGATGGGGCGCCGCTCCAGCCAGTCTAATTGTTTGCTGTATTCAGCAAGCTGAACCTCTTGTGTGAGGATGGTCACAGCACCGAACGGGCAGACCTTTGCCAAGTCGCGGGCGCTTTTCTGGGTGGATGCGTACCAACTACCATCGCGCCAGACAAACAGGTTTTCTTCTATTTCCCGATACCAGCTTGTTTCACCACCATGCTGATAGCAGTGGGTGGCGCCAACAGGGGCGCTCTCAGGGGTTGGCACCTCTGTCTTGGTTGGGAGGTCGTCAATACTGGCAAGCCCCATGTTTTGCTGGTAAAACTCCACCGGATGAATGCCGGGCACCCAGCATTCATTTCCGCTGTCCCATTCAATAAGGATGAGCTGGTTATTCTGTCCCGCCTCAACCTTGCACCAGACGACATAGCCGCTGGCATAGCGGAAGAAGTGGGTTGTGCCTTTGGGTTGTTCTTCAAACAGAATGTTCATTTGCTCGAGCCTCCTGCTCTGCTTTACGTTTTTGGGCGGCCATCACTCGATGACTCTGATTACAGAAGCGCATCTTCCAGTGACGGTCTTCGGGGAGCGGTGCACCGCAGTATTCGCAGTGGGTTGCGAGCGGTGCGCGCTTGAACTTGTAGGCCATGGGTTTCTCCTGTTGTTATTACGTAATAGATTCTCGTCATTGCGTAATGACCTGTCAAGTATTGCGTAATAAAAAAAGGCCGCTTATGCGGCCAGTGTTATGCGGCAGGCTTTAGCCCAGCATCTCGAATTATCTTGCGATACTTAACCATCTCTGCATCAATCGCCTCTGCGTCTGGTAACTGCTCCTTCAGAGGGGGGTGCTTGCTATCCAGCCAGTCCAGATGTTCCTGTCCGTACTTGGCGCGTATGAACGCGATGTACTCGGCGCGCATTCCACTTCCATGAATGTTGCACTGAACTGAGCACTGGCGATGGATGTTGCTTAAGATGAATCTCGCCTCAGGGCAGGCCCCGCGACTTCGGTAATGCCCGGCGTCGTACTTTATCGATGGGTTGCTAGTACCGCAGGTGCAGCACGGCTTATCCCTATCGCGGACGTGGACAACATACTGGTTTACCAGTCTCTGGAGTTGATCCAAGTGCTTCGACCGGTTCAGCTCTTTGATTCTGGCCTTCGTTACCTTGCGAATCTCCCTATCCTTGCTTTCCCGCTCACGACGGGCCTTGGCCTGTTGCCTCTCCCTGGCCTTGTTCGTTTTCTCAATTGCAAACTCGACGGCATGAGAGTGGCAGCAGAAGAAGCCGAGCGGCACTTTCACTCCGGTCGCTGCATCGCGGTACTCACCGCATTTTTTGCACTTTCTCTTGCTGTTTGCCATGTTAGTTCGTAACCTTGCCTGTGGTGAGCTTGTCGCTTTTGCGCCATGTGCTAGTCCTCAAATTTCTGATTGTCTCACCCTCACCAAGGCAGGCAACGCAGCACACTCCGACATTCATCCATTTGCCGTGAGATCGCCACTGTTCCTGAACTGCATAGTGTTCTTCGAAGTGGCCAATCTCCTTTCCGCAAAACTTACACTTATCGTTCATTTTATCTCCCTTGTGTTTGCGTAAGGCAAACAGATCAGTCAAAACTCATAAGCTGTGCAACTGCATTTTCCGCCGCCTGCTCGCTGGGGAAAGACTTGGAAAGCACCAAGCGCCACAACACGCCGAAAACCGCGCGGTAGTATTGCTCGAAGGAGTTCTGATCCATCGAAGCAAATGAGATAGACATTGGTTCTTTCCTGATGCCACCAGGGGTCTGCACAGCTCGGAAGAAGCCAGCCTCAACCGTCACGTAGTCGCGGAAGGCATCAAAGGAGCGATCCGCCTCCACATGCTCGCGCCTGGCGTTAAGTTCGTTCATGAACTCAACACAAAGGATCTTAGCTGTCTCCGCCGGCAGGCCGTTGGCAACCATGAATTTTCCGAACTTAAGCACCGTGTTTCGCTCGATGGTGGTCACCCGCAGCTCTGGCTCAAAATACTGGAACCCGAGATTGAGCAGCGCGAACACCTTGCGGTGCATCTTGATGTTCCTAGCCTGGGTTACCTTGGCCTTTACCTCCACGCCCATGGGGATCTTGCTGATCGCCTCGGCATCGGAAGGGAAGGCTGGGACAAGCCCAGCGCCCCGGCGAACCATGATGATGTCGGCCACCTCAAACTCCTGATTGTTTACTGTCACCAGCATGGCTGCCGTTGGTTGTTGTCTGACTTGCTTTGATAGGCGCAGCCAGTGACGCCGTTTCCGAGATTAGAAAGGAATGCCGAGGCTAGTCATCATCAAAATCAGTTGGAGGGGTGTCATACTGGTGATGCTGCTGTTGCGCTTGGGTTCTGTGCTGCTGGCTCGGAGTGGCGCCACCACGAGCCTGTTGATAGGCGTTGCTGGCTGGCTGTTGGCGTGGCTGTTGTTGCGGGTGATTCTGTTGCTTGCCACCCAGCATCTGCATCACACCGGTGAAGCTATCGACCAGCACTTCAGTGGTGTAGCGCTCCTGGCCGCTCTGATCCTGCCATTTGCGGGTTTGCAGTTTGCCTTCCACATAGACCTGGGAGCCCTTCTTCAGGTACTCTCCAGCCACTTCTGCCAACTTGCCCATGAAGACGACGCGGTGCCACTCCGTGCGCTCTTTCTGCTCGCCGGTCTGTTTGTCGCGCCATGTTTCGGAGGTAGCCAAAGTGATGTTGGTTACCGCCCCGCCGCTAGGCATGTACCTTACGGTAGGGTCATCCCCCAAATTACCTATCAGAATGACGCGGTTGATTCCTCTACTAGCCATTATTTAAATCTCCCATGCTTTGTGTGATCAGTTATTCAGACTGCTCTTTTCGAGCATCTTTGCCACTTCTTTCAGTTCTGAAGTTATGCCCTTAATGCGGTCAGCCTGCGTCAGCAGTAGCGCCGCCTTCTCAGGGTTCTGCATGTTGATGTTCAGGCCGCACACGAAATGCAGGTAGCAAACCCGACGCACCAAGTCTGGCATTGGACTGCGTTCTGACTCGTAGTAAGCACCGGTACTACCCTTCACTAGCACCTCTCCCCAGAACTTCTCTTGCGACTTGTCCTGCTGGATGCGCAGCTCGCGAAGAGCTGGGCCGGTCACGTCATTTTCTTTATTCATATCGTCCTCACAGTTTGTTCGTTGCACTGGGTTATTTTTGCATATTTCAAGCTGACTTTCCACAGCGTGGCATTAATGTGTTTGCGTTTATCAAGTTGTGACGCTATGATTTCCACACCGTCAAATAAATCGGATCGGAAAATGGAAAATATAATCGAACACGAAGCATCTGGCAGTTTGCCTGCGCGTACCGGCCAGTCTGCACTGGTCATCGCTCGCAACGAGCAGATCATGAAGATGATGGAGCTGGCGCTGACCAAGGAGAACGGCATCACTCAGCTCGAGAAACTGATGGAGCTGCAACAGAAGTGGGATGCCGAGCAGGCGCGCAAGGAATACTTTGACGCCCTGGCTGCGTTCCAGTCTGACCTGCCGCCGATCCCGAAGAAAAGGGAAGCCAGCTTCCAGACCAAAAACAACGGCTTTACCAGCTACAAATACGCATCGCTTGACGACATTACCGAGGCGATCAAGCCATACCTGGTCAGGTACGGCTTCAGTTACCGCTTCTCTCAGAAGCACGACGGACAGGCTATCTGGGTGACGTGCATCCTGACTCACGCGGCGGGCCATTCCGAAAGCTGCATGATGTCAGGCTTCGCCGATGCCAGCGGCTCCAAGAATGCCATCCAGGCGCAGGCCAGCACCGTCACCTATCTCCGCCGCTACACCCTGACCGGCACGACCGGCGTGGCCTGTGTCGATGAGGACATCGACGGTGAGATTCTGGCACAGGATCAGCCGCAGGCACGGCAGCCGCAGAGCCAGCGTCCAGCGCAGACCATCGAGTTTTACCCGCATGGCAAGTTCGAGACGAACATGCCGAAGTGGCGGGAACTCATTGAGTCGGGCAAGAAGACGGCTGGTGCTGTCATCGCCACAGTAGAGAGCCGCCAGCCCATGACTGACGCTCAGAAGCAAATCATCAACTCCATCAAAGTCAAATAAGGACGATAAGCATGAAAACTATCCAGCTGATCCAAGGCACACCTGAGTGGCATCAATTCCGCCGCGAGAAGTTCACCGCTAGCGATGCCGCCGCAATGCTGGGCCTGTCACCCTACAAGAGCCGCAACCAGCTGCTCGAAGAGAAGGTAAGTGGACTATTCGCTGAAGAGATTACGCCTCGTAAGCAGGCGCTTTTCGATCGGGGTCACGCTGCCGAAGCTGCGGCCCGCCCGATTGTCGAGGCGTTCCTTGGTGACGACCTGTTCCCGGCCATCGGTGTGAGCGACGACTGGGGCCGTCTGGCTGCTTCATTTGACGGAATCACCATGGATGAGTCATCCATCTGGGAGCACAAGCTGTGGAATGAAGGTTTGCGCAGCTACCTGATGGAGCATGGCGGGGATCTGCCTGATACCCACTGGCCGCAAGTCGAGCACCAGATGCTGGTATCAGGGGCTACCACCTGCCACTTCACCATCTCCGACGGCACCGAGGATAACCTGGCAACCTTCGCCTATCACTCCCGCCCTGAGCGCAGCGCTCAGGTGCTGGCAGGCTGGCGCCAGTTCGAGGCCGACATGGCGACCTTCCTGAAGGTAGTGCACCCCGAGAAGCTGGAGACTGCGCCCATCTGTGACCTGCCGGCCCTGTCCTTCAATCTGGATCGCCAGACCCTGGCACTGACCTCCAACCTCGACGTGTTCAAGCAGGCAGCCGGCGAGCTGGTCGAGCGCAGCAAGAAGAAGCTCGAGAGCGATCAGGACTTCGCCGACGCCGAGGCCATGGTCAAGGTGCTCAAGAGCTCCGAGGAGAAGCTGGCAGCAACATGCGACAACGTGCTGGGCCAGATTCAGGACGTGGACGCCTTCACCAAGGATCTGCGTGAAATCTCCGAGCTCATGCGCCAAGCCCGCCTCGCACTGGACAAGCAGGTGAAGAACCGCAAGGAAGAAATCAAGAGGGAGATCGCCAAAGATGCCGCTCAAGAGCTGCAAGAGCACGTCGCAGCACTCAATACCGACATTGCCGGGATCCGCCTGCCAGTTCCCGCTGTCAGCTTCACCGACGCTATGAAGGGCAAGCGCACCATCAAGTCGCTGCATGACTCAGTAAGCGAGGCCCTGGCCGCCGCCAAGGTGGAAGCCACTACCATGGCCGGTAAGGTGAAGGCCAACATGGTGCTGTTCGTGGAGCACTTTGGCAGAGACTATCAGTTCCTGTTCCGCGACCTTCAGGATCTGGCCGTCTTCAACGATGCCGAAACATTCTCCGATCTGGTGAAGCAGCGAATCACCCAGCACGAGCACGAGCAGGCAGAGCGCCAGCGTGAGCAGGCAGAGCGTGACGCTGCCAGCCGCGCTGCCGAGCGTGACGCCCTTATGCAGGCCGAGAATACATCCCACCAGCCAGTAGCCGAGTACGTGGAAGACGCTGGCGCCCAACTCGAGCTGGCAGGAAACGACAACACCAAGGCTCAGGCCGCAGTCGCCGGTAACCCGTCCATGGGCCGCCTGCGCGAGGTGTTCGGCGAGGAACCGGAGGGCACCATCACCATCAGCCTGACCGAGTACAACAAGCTGCACGAGAAGGCAGCCCTTCTCGAAGCCCTGCAAGCTGCCGGGGTTGATAACTGGGATGGATACTCTATCGCCATCGACATGCTGCGCGACAATGTCTGATAGCAATAAAATAATGAGCCATTCATTGACGGTGTGGAGGTGATTGGCGATAATGTTTACGTGGTGAATGCGAAGGCTGATTCGATATCTAGGAGGCTGCAATAACCCGGTAAGGCGCAGGCGCACGGTGTAAACCAGACGAGCCGGAGTTCAGCACCGGCCACCACATCAGAGCAGGCACTGGCAGTAGCCGATACGCCGCCATAGCTCGCCGGACGCTGTAACCGGCGCAGTTTCCCCCGACAAGGAAACAGACAGGAGGTGATCCTATCTCAATCCGGTGGCATTCCGGTAAGCTCGAAGCCATGTCGAACGATAGCGCGACGAGCACACAACTGAGGTTGTACTGCCTGCAAAACTAATACGGACACAGCCCCGGCTAGCTTTCTAGTCCGAGCCATACGCGCCACATTTGGGCAGTAGACGGGGTCGCAGTGCAACCCCAGTTGTGGTGAATGCCAACACCGATTGGCAGCAGTGGGTAAAATCCCGCTTCAGCGAGTAAGCGCCTAGACGATGGCAAGTTGGAGATCGGTACCAACCACCGCACATGAATCCTGTGCAACACCCCAGCAGCTCCCGCTGTTTTCGCCCATCTTTGGATGGGCTTTTCTTTTCGATAAAAATGTCTTTTTGGAAATGAAAAAGCCCATGTGAGATTCTTATTGTGCTGATAGGCAGCAACACAGAAGGAAAATCATCATGGGCAATATGATTGTAGACAACTCACCAATCCGCATCAACCCCGAAGGTATGTACTCGCTCAATGACCTGCACAAGGTTGCCATGACTGCTGGCAAGGCAACCGAGAGTCATAAACCTAGCGAGTTTATGCGTAACGCCGAGGTAATCGCGTTTGTCGAGGCGGTAGAGTTAGAAGCGGGAATTCCCGCTTCTAAAACCGTCAAGGGTAGAGGCATCACTGGAACCTACGCCGTAGAACTTGTGGCCATGAAGTACGCAGGGTGGATTGACCCGACCTATGAGGTTCAAGTATACAAAGCTGTTCAGGCGCTAAAGCGTGGCGACCTTGACAAGGCAGTTGATCTGTCAGGAAGCAAAGCGGCTCGCAGCTCGTTGGACGACATGCGTCACGCTAAAGCTGTAGATATGCAACTAGCGAACGTGGAGCGCTTCCGCCAACTCTTCCCAAACCTTGGTGAACGAGCAAATCAGGCGTTTGCCGCTGCAATTCTCAACCCTGTAATCGGTATGGACGCAATTCCGCTACCGCGCATCGAAGAGAAGTTTTATACAACCACCGAGCTTGCTGACGAGTTTGAAACCACCGGAGCGATGCTGGGGCGACTTGCAAATCAGAATAATATGAAACAACCAGAATACGGAGAGTACCGACTAAGTAAGTCGCAACACAGCGATAAGCAGGTCGAGCAATGGTACTGGAACGAATCAGGGCGTGAAGGTATGCGTGACATAATATTGCGTGCTCGCCAGTGAGAAATCTATCAATGGCCCCATTTGCTGGGGCTTTTTTATTTCCTGCGCCCAAGTGTTACAATGCCATTTGAACAGGATTTGAAGAGGTTTAGATGGGAAAGCCGAACATCACACCAGAAAAAAGAAAGGCGATGCCACCCCGTGGGCGCGGCAAGAAAAGCATGATCATCGAGGCGCTGAAGCAGAAGGGGAAAACCCCAGAGCAGTTCTGGGCGCTGGTGGTGGATAAAGCTCTTGATGGCGAGGGTAACCCACAACTAATCCAGCTGCTAGGTCAGCGTCTCGAAGCGCCATTCAGACCTACTATGCCGCCGGTTGATATCGGCATCACTGCACGGGACAGTCTGGACACCATGGCCAACAAGGTGATGGCCGCAGGACTGCCACCTGATGTGGCCGAGAAGATGCTATCTGCAATCAAGATGCGCCATGAGATCAGCGAGAAGAGCGAATTACTTAAGCGGATAGAGGCCCTGGAGGTAAAGAGTGTCGGCAGCACTGAGAAGAAGGGTTGATGACCTCGAGCGTAAGACGGCTGCTGTGAATTTCATTTCTGGCAGCGGCACGGTTATTGGTTTGGTTTCACCAGATGGCGAATTAGCTAAGCGCCTGAGATTTGATGGCGAAAAATACGCAGAGTGCCATGGTGTGCAGCCTCAGGCATTCTTTGCTGAAAAGTTGGAGCCAGTATTCACGAGGCCCAAGCGATTCACGATCATCATTGGTGGCCGCGGCTCAGGTAAGTCGATCGCAGTTGGCGATATAGGGCTGATTGAGATGCACGATCGCGGCGTCAATTTCATGTGCCTCCGTGAGTTCCAGGCGTCTATCGCCGACTCCGTACACTCCCTGCTGAAGGAGGAGGCTGAGCGCCTGGAACTTGACGGGATGGATGTGACTGAGCGCGCCCTGCGCTTCGTGCATAACGGGTCGTCTGCCAAGTTCTCAGGGCTTGCCCGTAACCCAGAGTCGGTGAAGTCTGCTTACGGCTTTGGTTTGTGGTGGTGTGAAGAGAGTCAGTTCCTATCCGACAAGTCGCTGAAGACGCTCACCCCAACTGCCCGCAACAAGCCAAAGAAGGGGTTGCCAGGGCGGCTGGTGGAGGTTGGTGGTGATGAGGTAGACCTGAGCCAAGTGCGCATGATCTTCGTTGGCAACCCGGCATCCAGTGAAGACCCGTTTAGTCAGCGGTTCATCGTCCCATTCCAGAGCGAGCTTGATAAGTGCGGCATCTATGAGGATGACATGCACCTCGTTATTAAGATGAACTGGAGTGACAACCCGTGGTTTGCAGACTCAGGGCTTGAGCAGGAGCGCCTGTTCGACCAGGCCAACCTGCCGCGCTCCACCTACGACTGGATATGGGAGGGAGGGTTCAACGACGAGATCGACAACGCGTTGATCAAGGCTGAGTGGTTTGATGCCTGCATTGATGCTCACGTAAAGCTTGGCATGAAGCCTTATGGCATTGTGAAGGTTGCTCACGACCCGTCAGATCTCGGCCCTGACCCGAAGGCCGTTTGTGTGCGCAAGGGAAACATCATCACTGACGTGATAGAGCGCACAGACCTTGATGTGAACGAGGGTAGTGACTGGGCACTTTCAATCGCCATAGGGCAAGCGGCAGATCAGTACATCTGGGACGTTGGCGGGATGGGGGTAACCCTGAAGCGTGACGTTGATGCGGCGCTACCTGGTGGTAAGTACCAGATCCTGCAATTCAACGGGGCCCACTCTGTAGAGCGCCCTGATGATGTATACGAGCCATCAGGTGCCAACAACTTCCACGAGAAGACCAACAAGGAGATTGCCAGGAACCTTCGCGCCCAGTGCTACCTCAGATTAAGGGACAGGGTTTACCGGACATACCGGGCCATTGCTCATGGTGAGTTCTGTGATCCTGACCTACTTATTAGCTTCTCCAGTGAGTGCGAAAGCCTGAAGGGTCTGCGTTCAGAGCTTTGCCGCCTGCCAATCAAGCCAAACCCCAACGGGTTCGAGCTGTACACCAAGGCGGAGATGCGCAAGAAGTTCAAGGTGCGCTCCCCAAACCTGGCCGACTGCGTGATGATGACGGAAAACGACTCATACATCATGGGTGGGTCGGAGCCAGACTATGACAACTACCAGATCCCATGTGGCGTCGGGTGAAAAGATTTAAATTTTAGAGACCTGTCACATCAAGGGATTTTTATTGCTTGCGTTGTGCGCCTGCTAGGCTTATAGTTAGCTCATCAGGTGAGGCGATGGGCTGAGCCAAACGGAGAGTAGAGGACGGTAGAGATGGTTTATGAGATTGTCGAAACTCACGTAACGGACATAAAACATGGCGACGTGATAATTGAAAATGGAGAGATGGTTACAATAAGCCGCAACTATATCAAGAGCGACCCACTGATTGGTCGAACGGTTCGTGGTAACTCATACAACGGAGGACGATTGCCAGTGAAAAAAGTGGTGATAAAACGAGCGATGCCGGGCGGTATCTGGGGCGATGCGTAAATGACCTCGCAAGAAATCCTCGAGGCCCGGCAGGAGCTGGGCCTAAACATCAAGACCATGGCGCGGTGTCTAGGCGTCCACCGAGACACCTATGGAAAGTGGGAGCGAGGCGAGCAGAGAATAACTGCGGGCCCTGCGTCAGCGGTAGAGATGCTGCTATACATGCAACTGTGCGGGGTGATTCAAGGTTGGCTTGACAGATAGAATAAATTGCCCTCTGGGTGGTATTATTGCGAAAAGCAATCAACACAGAGGGCGCTATGGCTAGCGACAAACTGAAAGACCTGCACCAGACCGTGCTGCAGCGATTCGACAAGGCTTATTCAGAGAACCAGCAACAGCGGCAGTATGTCACCGAGCAGCGCCGCTTTGTTGATGTTCCCGGGGCGCAGTGGGAGGGGTCAACCAATGCCGGGTTCGATTTTGAAGGAGACCGTTTCGACAAGTACCCGCGCTTCGAGCTGAACAAAGTGGCTCGGGAGTGCAACCGCATCATCAGCGAGTATCGAAATAACCGGGTGTCGGTACGGTACCGCCCGAAGGATGGGCAGGCATCGGAAGAGCTGGCCGACAAGCTGAACGGAAAGTTCCGCGCTGACTGGGAAGAGTCCAGCGGTAAAGATGCGGCAGATAATGCTTTCGATGGCGCCGTGAAAGGTGGTATGGGTTGCTTCCGCCTGGATACCGTGTGGGAAGATGAGCTCTCCATGGACAACGAGGAGCAGCGGATCATATTCAAGCCGGTATACGACGCTGAGCGCACAGTGTGGTTCGATCCTGACAGCAAGGAGACTGACCGATGCGATGCGATGTGGGCGCTGGAGATGTACAGCATGACGCCAGACGCATTTAAGGCTGAATGGCCAGAAGCTGATTACAACTCCATGAACATCGACACTGACGGCAGCCAGTACGACTGGTGCTCACCTGACGTTGTTTATGTTGGCAGATATTTCGAGGTGCGAATCGAGAAGACGACCATCACCCGCTACATGAACCCGATGACTGGTCAGGCTGAAGATTATGACGATGAGCAGGTGAAGGAGATCGCGGACGAGCTGGAGGATGGGCAGTTCGTGGTTGTCAGCTCACGCAAAGTTCGCCGTCGTCGCGTCTATTGCGGGCTGATGAGTGGGTCTGAGTGGCTGGAAGAGCCTAAGCGCATTCCTGGCGAGTACATCCCGCTTATACCGGTGTACGGTCACCGCACTTACATTGATGGGTTGGAGCGCATTGAAGGGCACTCCGGAAAGGCCATGGACGCCCAGCGCCTGGAGAACCTGATGGTTTCCATGATCGCAGATAACGCAACCCAGGCAGGAGGTGACAATATTCCGATTGTCGATATCGAGATGATCCCTGGCCCACTGGCTGCCCACTGGGGTGAGCGCAACACCAAGCGCCCAGCATTCCTGCCCATGAAATCCATGAAAGACAAATCAGGGAACGTGGTGGCCGCTGCCTCTGTGCTTGGGTATACCCCCACCACCCCACTATCACCGGCACTGGCCGGACTGCTTCAGTACACGGGCGGCGCCATCCAGCAGATCACCGGATCCAGCCAACTTGAAAACATGCCGAGCAACATCGCCACCGACACGGTGGACAGCATCTTCAACCGCATGGACACCCAGTCATTCATCTATATGGACAATTTCGCCAAGGCGATGCAGTGGTGCGGCAAGGTGTGGCTGTCAATGGCCAGAGAGGTTTATGGAACATTACGCCCGGTGCGCATAGTTCTCCCAGATGGCACTGACGACATGGCGCTGTTACAGGGTGCAGTAGTTGACCGCCAGACAGGCCAGAAGATAGCTCTCAATGATATGTCGGTAGGTAAATACGAGGTGGTGGTTGATGTGGGACAGAGCTTCTCCAGCCGCCGCGACTCCACCGTGCGCACGCTCACCACCATGCTGCAGGGGATCCCGCCACAGCACCCATATTACTCGCTCATCATGGGAATGATCATCGACAATATTGACGGAGAGGGGATTGACGACCTGAAGGAATACAACCGCGAGCAGATGCTCCTTGCTGGCACAATCAAGCCTAGAACACCTGAAGAGCAGCAGATGGTGATGCAGGCAAAGCAAGCGCAGTCACAACAACCGGACCCGATGATGGTTCAGGCGATGGCACAGCAGCAGCTGGCGCAGGCAGAGATGGTCAAGGCCCAGACCGGCGCTGCAAAGGTGCAGGTTGAAGCGTTCAAGGCGCAAAGCCAGAGCATGGTGGATAACTCCACGGCCATCCTCAACACCGAGAAGGCCAAGGACATCAGCAACGACCAGCTGCGTCAGGCGCTTGAAATCCTGAGCGACATGATAGACAAACAGACCGGCCACGCCGGAGGTATGGTGCAATAACCGAAAGGTGGTATTATTGATTTGCGGCTAGGAGGCATCCGAAAGCCCCGCGCTTGGAGGGGTTGCCGCACTCACCACCAAGACCCAAACCTAGAGGGATTTCATATGAACGATATCCAATTATTTCGCCAGCTCGTTTCCTGCAATGACGGTCAGCCTGTTACCACTTCGCGCAAGATTGCCGATGCTTTTGGTAAGCGCCATTCTGACGTGTTGCGAGCAATCACTAACCTTGAATGCAGCGATTCATTCCGTAACCGCAACTTTGCGCTAACGCACTTTGAGACAATAATGCCAAACGGCGCGACTAGGCATGACAAAGAATTCACTCTATCAAGGGATGGCGCAACCTTCCTGCTTATGGGTTTTGGCGGTAAAAAGGCATCGCAATTCAAAGAGTCATACATAGCCGCTTTCAACTGGATGGCAGACAACTTACAAAAGCGTAGGGAGCTAGATTTAGAGCTTGGCGACTTCTCTCGCCGTGAAGCGCTCTCCGTATCGGATGGCTCGTTTCATGGTCGCGGCTTGGCCCAGCGCAAGATTGATAAAGCCAGCCTGTCAGAAGAATTGGCGTCCATATCCAGCCGCCTGCAAATGGCACTTGAACTGATTGAGCAATAAGGAACTGGATCATGGACAGCTGGGAACCTGATTATGCAACCTGCAACATCCTAAACGATAGGTTTTGCAATTGCGAAAACTGCGAAGAGCATGGTGTTGCAATGGGCGCAACGTGGGATGACAACTATTGCGACATTGAATCTTGCGTTGCTGATATCGTGAAGGCTGGCCTACCTGAATACAAGGCTCGCTGGTATGTAGATATGTTTATTGATATCGGCGCAATAAACATAAAGGAAAAACCTATTGATTGAATAAACAAAAGGGGCCATCGCGGCCCCTTTCGCTATACGTATGCCTGCTATCAGCTACCCATAATTGCCAGTCGCTGCTCAGCCTCGGTAACCGCCTCGTCAGCCTTTGTTGCCGGTGTAGGCTGCTGGTGAGCTTGCTCATAGCAGGTCTTGAACAGCGCAAACTTCAGCATGTCATTTCCGACGAACTCGCTTGCCTTCTTGAATGCGGTGGCATCATTGGACACCACGGTAAGAAGGTCTAGTTTCAGCGCCTGTGCGTCGGTGATTTGGATGATATCAGTCATATTCCCTCCCAGTTATTGACTCGGCGATAATACTACTATTGGCTAAATTTGCTAACTGTTAGCGAAAAGCGCTAAAATATGCTTGCCATCCGATGGGCTTACATCGCGTACTGAGGGGTTTAAAATGAGTCAACAGGCAGATGAAGTAATCGACCTGGAAAGCGAGTGGGAAGAGACCGACGCAGAGCAGGGGCAACCCGGCGAGAACGAGTCTGATTACCACGAAGAGCAAGAAGAGTCAGAGCAAGAAAGCGATGAGCAGGAATCCGAAGAGGACGATAGCGAGGAGCAGGAAGGCGACGACGAAATCGAGCTATTCCTTGGCGATGAAAAGCTGGGTTCGCCTACCAGCGAAGAAGAGGTTAAAGACACCGATCTCGTGAAGAAGCTCCGCAAGGAGATTCAGGATCGAAACCGTGATCTGCACGAGCTGCGGGCCAAACAGGCTGTTGCGCCAGCCACTTCTGCTACTGAAGAGCCGCTAACCATGCCGACACTGGAAAGTGCCGACTGGGATGAAGAGGTTTATCAGCAGAAGCTGGCATCCTACTACGAGCAAAAGACCGCTCAAGAGAAGGTCAAGGTGGAACAGGAAGCCCAGCAAGCAAAATTCATGGAGCTGCACAACCAGAAGCTGGCGCAGTACCGTGAGAATGCAAGCAAACTCGGCGTGAAAGGTTTCGATGCGGCCGAGAAGGTTGTACTGGCGGAAGTGCCGGAGGGTATCCAAGGCGCAATCCTCCATTACGCCGACAAGCCGGAGATCGTGGTATTGGCGGCTGGCCTTAATCCGGCTATCCGCAAGCAGCTTGCAGAGACCACCGACCCCGTGTTAATCGGTAAGCTGATCGGCAGCATCGAGGCTAAGGCCAAGCTCCTGCCGAAGAGTAAGCAGAACAAGCCAGCACCGGCAGCCAAGGTCAAAGGCTCGCAAGGCGCTGGTAAGCAGAACGCAGATGATAAGGCGCTCCTTGCAGCCTTCCCTGATGCGACAATCAGTTAACCCATCGGAGAAATGAGCAATGGCTAACAATCTTAGCTCCAACGTATCGAGCATGGTGCTGAAGAAATTCGGCCCCATCTTCCAATCAAACTCCGTGCTGCTGCGCACGGTTGACCGTCAGATCATCAAGGGAGAGATCGACCCGAACACCGGTGACACGGTATTTCTGAAGCGACCTCACTACTCCAACGTGCTGCGCACTCTGAATGGTGACCTGTCATCCCAGACTGCTGACTCCATGATTTCCGGCAAGATCGCCGCCAAGATCTCCAACTACGCCACGGTGTACAAGTCATGGTCGCAGTTGGAGCAAGCCATCCAGCTCAACCAGTTGGACAAGTTCCTTGAGTCTGTCGCGGAAGATCTGAACGTTGAACTGGAGCGCGAGCTGGCCCGCTACATCATCAACAACTCGGCTCACTCTCTCGGTATTCCTGGTAAGTCCATCAAGAACTGGTCTGATGTGGCTCAGGTTGGCAGTCTGCTGAAGGACATTGGCGCCCCTTCAGGCATGATGTACGCGGCAATGAGTCCATGGGCGGCCCAGAACCTGGCTGACAAGCAGAACGGCCTCAACAACGAGGGGTTAGTGAAGTCCGCGTGGGAGATGGCTCAAGTTCCTGGTAACTTTGCTGGCGTCACCGCGCTGATGTCAAACGGTTTGGCATCCCGCACCATTGGTTCAGCTGCTGGAGCTGCATCCGTCACCGTAAAAACTGCCGTCAACATCAAGTATGAAGACGTCAAAGACACGATGACCATGCAGGTCACACTGACTGGTGAAAGCCTTGCTGGGTTGGCGCTTAAAGCTGGTGACCAAGTGCGGTTCGACACCATCTACTGGTTGAACCAGCGCAACAAAGAAGTGATGTATGGTGCAGATGACGCTCCTGTAAAATTCACCGCAACAGTAACGGCTGATGCTGCTGCTGTGGGTAATGACATTACAGTCACCCTGTCTGCCCCAGTTATATACCGCACGGCAGCAGCTGACGCACCGCAGTACAACACCGCAAGTAAGGCTGTCGCTGCTGGTGATGCCGTTACAATTCTTGGTACTGCAGGTGCCAGCATCCGCCCCAGCCTGTTCTATCATGAGAGCGCCATTGCCATGGGATCTGTTGTGCTTCCGGCATTGCACGGCAAAGACAGCTCCGTTCTCACCTCAGAAAAAGGCGGCCTGTCCATTCGTGTCACCAAGGACGCCGACACAGTGAAGAACCAGCAGATTGTTCGATTCGACATCCTCCCGTCGTTCGCTATGTTGGATTCCCGCTTGGCCGGTCAGTTCTTCGGTCGTACCTGATAACCAACGGCCCCGCAAGGGGCCTTTCAGTGAGGGGCATTATGATTACGCTATACCACAAAGACGGCCACAGCGAGGTGTGGGGAATTCAGTGCAAATTCCAGAGTGTTGAGCCTGAAAAGGTTGACGCCATGCTTGCTGCTGGCTGGGTACGCAACCCGCTGGAGCTGGAACACAAGCAAGCTGCCGACACCAACGGCGACGGCCAGCTTTCCGCCGACGAAGCAAAAGCCTACCTAGAATCCATTGGCGTGAGCTATGATGGTATGCACTGGAAGGCCGTTGTTAAGCTGGCCAAGGAACATCAACTGAAAGGTGAGTAACATGGAAAACCAACACCGCAAGATCGCCGGCTACCGCGAGCTGAGCCAGGAAGAGATCGACCTGATGAACCGCATCAAGGCGAAGGGGGCGGAGCTGATGGAGTTGCAAGCTGAGCTTGTTGATCACATCAAGGCTCAGCGTAAAGCGTGCGTAGTGGAAGAGATGTTCGTGGAAGTTATCGACCCTGACGAGCTGGCTAGACTTGACGCCGCTGAACCGAATCGCTGGGCCTTCATCGGCAAGACAGACATCCAAACCGGAATTATGGCCTTGGTTCGTGCAGTTGCTCAGCCGTCCGGCGTGTAGCAATGGGCACAATCAAGAGCTTTCCATCACCTGACGGCGGCGGCTCACATGTCATAGAGCACCTACAGGAGGCGCTCAATATGGCGAAGCAGGGTCAGATCGCCAATGTCATGGTTGTGATGGTGGACTTTGACAACAACGTCATGCACGGGTGGGCCAACCAGAATCGGCCTACTCTTATCCTTGGTGAAATGCAGTGCGCAGCGCATGAGTTCATGGTTGCGGCCACGCAGCGAAGAGGTGAGCAATGAGCAAGCTCAAGGGTGACATCGCACTGCTGGCCCTTCGCCGGGCTGGCATTGCATCCAGCGCCACGCTGACACAGCCAGAGCCTGCCAGTGTTGGTGATGCACTGGAAGACCTTGAGCTAATGATGGCGCAGTGGCTGGCAGGTGGCATCGACATTGGCTACCTTCCAACCGATCCGCCACAGCCTGATGATGAGTCAGGGCTTGAGTTGTGGGCTATCGAACCGGTGGCGCTCAAGCTGGCCGAGAAGGCGCTCATCGACAACCTGCGCCCTATCCCTGACGCTCTCGCTTCGCAAATCCAGCGCGGTTATGAGCTGGTATGCTTGCAGGTCGCCGTCACACCATCACTCAAGCGCCGCAATGATATGCCTGTCGGTGCCGGGAACAAGGCATGGCCTGGCGGATGGGATCGCTTCTACGTGGAGGAAAATACCGATGCCACTTAAGAAAGGAAAATCCAAGAAGGTGATCAGCCAGAATATCAGTGAGCTTGTCCACTCCGGCAAGCCACAGAAACAGGCTGTAGCCATCGCTCTGGATAAAGCAGGCAAGAAAAAGGCCCCATGACGGGGCCTTATTTTTTCTCCTTCTGTTTCTTGATATCCCTATGCTTGCGCATCCGGCACACACCTGATCCGCATGTCTGTGCGTGGTTGTAAACCATCTTCTCTGTTCCGCAGTATGGGCAGGTTATGGTTTTTGGCATTTTCTCACCACCTCGCCAGTCGTTAGAGCGTGACGTAGTGCGCTTGATTGATATTCCCGAGCTGCGTCCCGAGCTGCGTCCCGAGCTACGTACCGAGCTGCGTCCCAAGCTGCGTACCGAGCTGCGTCCCACGCTGCGTTCAGAGC
>JACCDR011187768.1_pt1 | contig 36009 bp, 64 predicted proteins | sample 7446431 | NCBI WGS metagenome assembly JACCDR01 (sample SAMN15323443, study PRJNA562643) | freshwater metagenome | isolation source: river surface water | place: USA:Blue River Watershed | collected 2017-08-17 | reverse complement strand
CGGCGGCGGCGGTGGTGGTGGTGGTGATGGGGTAAACGCAGGTGGTGGCGGCGGTGCATCTGGTTCAGGTGGCGGCATGATTGTCATTTTCGCTAAAACATTCGTAAACAACGGCACTATCCGCGCTTTAGGCGGTAATGGTGGTAACGGTGCTGCGGCTTCTGCGGGTAACTGTGGTGGTGGCGCAGGCGGTGGTGGAGGAACGGGTGGTACAATTTACATCGTTACGGGAGATTACACCAACTCAGGAAGCATTTTAGTCACTGGCGGTTCAGGCGGTACTGGCGGTGCTGGTTCTGGTACAGGTACTGCTGGCGGTAACGGAACTTCTGGTGCAAATGGAATTTTCGAGTATATTGTTATTACATCTGGTGGTGGCGGTGGCGGTGGTACGCAAGAGGTGTATATTCAAGACACACAGCCAACAGTCACTAGTCCATCATTATGGGTACAAACTGGACTTGGTGTAGGTGGAGAAGATTTCATGCTCTGGGCTTTAACATAGGGGGATTTATGGCAGCAATAAATTTATTAGGCGGATTAGCGAATGACGACACAGTCATTCTCTTGCGCCGCCTCGTCAAGATAGCGGAATCACTTGGCAACGTAGATGCTGGTGGTCGTCAGCGGATGACACTAGACGCAATAACTGCTGGTTTGGTTTTGGCTGGTGTAACAACCGTTACCACTGTTTCAACTGTCACAAACTTAGCGACGGTTGCTGGTCTTGACCAAAGGCAATTTTACGATGTGGCACGTACTGCCTACAACACAGGCGTACGCTCTAACTTAATCTTTTCATAAGGGGGAATTATGGCTTTAACAAACAACAATGTGGTACAGGTAGACTTGCCAGCTTGGGAGCATTTGCGCCAATATAACGTTGTGTCATCGGCACTATCTAGCACAACTTCTGCTGATAATTCCAATTATTATGTCGATTCTGGGAGGTATATTTATTATTTGATTTCAGCAACTGTCTTTGTAAAATACGATACATGGTCGGATACTTATGTAGGATTGACAGCGCCACCTGTTACACCTTTGCTTGTGTCTCCGATGAAATACTCTGGTGCTTATGGATTTGAGGGGCGTGTGCTTTCAGCTGGTGCTTCAACGTTCACTGCACCTGCTTATTCTGGTGACGTTCTCGTAGGGCGTTTGGTGCGGATTATTGGTGGCACTGGTAAAGGTCAAGAACGCATCATCACTGGTGTAGCAGACCCTGTAGTCGCTGACACTGGTGTTGCAACCGCTGTTTCCGCAGGATTAACAATAACAGATTCAACAAAATCATGGACGATTAACCAATGGCAGGGATTCCAATTGCGTATTGTAGCGGGTACGGGTGTTGGGCAGGTTCGTCGTATTCTTTACAATGATGCAACTTCTATTACTTACGCCGATGTTGGTCAATGTGCAGTAAACTACAATGCAAACCCTGCGGTTCCATCCCCCGCATTTTCTGCTACCGCTGGCTCACAATCTGTTTATGCGATTGAGTCATCTGTTTACACGGTAGACACGGCGTGGGATGTTACGCTTGATGCTACGTCTAAATTCCGCGTATTCTCTGGTGCGATTGTTCTTGTTTCGTCTGCGGTTTCGACTCCGTTTTACACCATTCAAATGTATGACATTGCGGCTGATACTTGGTATATCAGAACTGCGACAAGCACGATGTTCACGGCGCAAGGTACAGATATTACCATCGAGCGTACAACTGAAAATGCATCAGTGTGGGAGCATAGCATTGCGACAGGTGGCACGACTACAACTCTTGTTGACTCAACGAAACAATGGGATGTAAACGAACACGCAGGGCGTTACGTTAGGATTTACTCAGGTACTGGTGAAGGTCAGATTAGCGCAATCACATCAAATACCGCGACGACGCTTACACTAACGAGCACACTCGGCACAGCACCTGACGCAACTTCACGCTACATGATTGATGGCTTTGATGGCGGTACTGCGACGGCTGGCGGTGCTTCTACTTTGACAGATAGTGGAAAATCGTGGGCAACGAATCGCTGGGCAAACTACGCAGTTCGTATCGTCTCAGGTACAGGCGCTGGGCAAGCACTCCCTATTGCATCCAATACAGGAACAGTCATCACCACATTAAAACCTTGGGCAACTGCACCTGACAACACATCGCAATACGTGATTCAAGGCGATAAAGACAATGTTTATATGTTTTTAGGTGGTCAAGCAGCAACGGTTGTTCACTCACTCGAAGCTGATTTGGCAACTTTTGGTCGTTCGCATGATGATGGTTTGGCGCGTATTGGTTCGGCTCAGTATGGCGATTTTCCTGCCGTGCCTATCACTTCAGGAACTGGTTCGGCGGGTACGATTACCATTACTACGGCAATTCCACACGGTTTCAGTACTGGTTGGAGCATCACCCATAGAGGTGACACAGGCGCGTCAGCAGTACAGAATAACATCACCGCGACAATTACTGTATTAAGCGCAACAACGTATACTTATGTTGCTTCTGGCTCAACGGCTGCGTGGACACTTCCTGCGCTTACTACGACAACGATTAGAGATGCCTCTAAAAACTGGACTGTGAACGAACACGCGAATAAAATCGTGTACTATACTACTACCGCTCCAAATGCCGCGAATGGTTCAGCCACAATGGTGGCGATGGAGATTGCTTCTAATACGGCAAATACTCTAACGCTGAAAACTGCTTCAACACTACCAGTGAACGGCATCAGCAGATACATCATCGCAGCGCGTCCTGCTATCGGTGCGTTGGATAGTGGTATTGCTACGGGTACACAATCCACGACTACCCTACAGGATACTTCTAAGTCATGGGGTGTGAATCAATATGCAGGTCGTCGCTTGAAAATGCTTTCAGGTACTGGGCAATCCGTTGACGTAGTCATTACTTCAAATACTTCAAACACCCTGACATTCGGTGCAACTACTGCACCCGTAGCTAACTCAACTTCATATTCTATTTTAGGGGGTATGTTGAAAGGTACTGGTATTAGTGCAAACTGGGCTTTTGGTACTACAGATAACAATACAAAAGGCAAGTATATCATCGTGCCACGTGGTGGCGCAACACAAGGTTTTGATAGACTAAACATCACGACTGACTTGTGGGAGCCAATGACGACCTCCCCACAATCAGAGACGCTTACGACTGGTTCTATGTATGCGTATGATGGAAAAGACAGGTTGTATTACACTAAAGAGGCAACTTTGCGTTGTTATTATGTCGACCTTTCCACGATGCGTATTGAGGGAGCGGGAACGATGCCTTATATCGCAGGCACAGCAATCTTAGGCAATCGTATGGAAGTTTTTGAGACTAAAGACGGTCTTAAATATCTTTGGTACAATAGGCATTCATTTGCAGATTGTGCTCGTCAACTCATCGTTTACTAGGAGATTTTATGAACATACAAGAAACAATTTCTATTTTGGAAACGTCACTGATTACCATTGCAAATGCGAAAGCTCAGGCGGTTGCGATTGGTGACTTAGCTCAGGTGCTCGCAATGGATGCAAAATACCTAGAGACTCAAGAAACTATTGCTAAGCTTAAGGGTTGATATGACAAGAGAAGAAAAAATAGCTGCTAAGCAAAAAGAACTTGAGACACTTGATTTAAAGGCAATCAGGGGCTTGGTTGAGTTTGTCGCAACTGGAGATTCAGAGGCGGTGAAACGTCTTATGTCAATTCATGAACAAGCGGAAGCTAAACGTCAAGATATGAGAAACGCATGATGTTTATTTTCCACATATGGTGCGCGATGCTAATGGAGTTAATTTATGACCAAAAAGGACGATGAGTTAGAAGCGCGTATCACCGCGATGGAGATTGATAAAGCCATTCAAGAAGGCATACAAAAACGTGTGAGGGCTATATGCATAACAGCAACCAGTGCTCTGCTTACAGCGATGTTCGCAACGGGGAAGTTCATATACAACGAGTTCAACGCCGTATCGGCTGGTGTTCTAGCATTTTATCACGCCATGGGGGGCAAGTAATGATTTTGTTTCATAGATTCTTATTGTTATTTGTGTGTGTCGGCGCGTTATTCGCTGGCATGTTTAGCGCTGCGGCTAAGGACATTGCTATAAAAGAACAGGCGTTTGTTTATTATCTAGCCAATGCTCCATTAGAGGTCATAGCAGAAACGAAAGTGAGTGATTTATGAGCGTCCTTCCTTCGCCGACAATCTTCTCAAAGCCACGCAGAACAATAAAGCGGGTTTTTATTCATTGTTCGGCGAGTGATAATCCTAAGCACGATGATGTTTCAGTAATGAGAGAGTGGCACGTTAAAGGCAATGGATGGAGTGACGTAGGATACCATTACTTCATAAAGAAGGACGGTACGGTGCAAACGGGAAGGAATATAGACGCATCCCCTGCGGCACAAGAAGGGCATAATGCAAACACGATTGCTATCTGTCTGCATGGTTTAGAAAAGGATAAATTCACGCCTGAGCAATTCCAGAGCTTGAGGGCTTTGTGTGAGATGATTAGGCAAAAGATACCCACAGTGACTTTTCACGGGCATTGCGAGGTAAACAAGAATAAGACGTGTCCTGTATTTAATTACAAGAAAGTCTTATCTTTAGACAACAAAGGCAACATGAAAGGTGATTTATGAAAAAACTTGCTTTATTTTTACTAGCTCGGTTAAAAGAGCCTTCTACCCACGCTACAATTCTGGCAATTCTTGTGGGGTTAGGAATTAAACTACCAGAGAATGCTATTGCTGAAATACTGGTTGGCATGTCAATGGTGTTGTCAGCTATACTTGGTTTAGTCTTACCTGAGAAAAAAGCATGAGCTTCTTATCCTTCGCCTCGTTACTTGGTTTTTCGTTTTCAGCCATGGCACTGTGTGTGTGGGTGATTATCCGTGGAATGCGTAGGGAGGCGAAGTTAGAAGAAGAAAACAAGGCATTACATTTGAAAGTGATTCAAGATGGCAAAACGATGCATATATTTGCTAAGCCTAACCGCACTAAGTCTGACATTGTTAAACGGATGCGAGAAAAAGCTGGTGATGAATAGCACACCGCCCATCTACCCGAATAAATGCGTGGTGGATTGGTACGAAAAAACACAAACACCCGTTTGCGTGGATAACTGGCTCGACCAGATTTTAAAGCAACAAGAGGCTTTGGAGTAAAAAGGGAGGGTGGTAATCCCCTCCCTTTCTGCATTATGCCTGTGCAACATAACGAGATTCCCTAAACACGATAATAGGGTAAAAATATTGTATAGATTCTTTCCAGAAATGCAAGTAAAAAAGAAGGGGCTGCGACAGGATGAAACACAACCCCTTTAGAGAACGAAAGAAAATCACCATGAACCTGATGAACCTATATATTACCACCTGTCATGTAAATAGTCAACCCTAAAATCAACCCCCATAGTATCTCGGCAATCCTCACACCATGCTGAAGTGAGATTCTCCCCCCGATATAATACACCACGGGAAACCACATAAAGATGACGGAATAAAGCATATTCGACCATCCGTAAAACTGTGACAATACCACAAACAAAGGCATAATGAATGAGCCTCTAATTAGCATGTAGATAAACCCCCACCGCTTACACTCAAACTCTGTTTGTAAATCCCACGCAGAACCCCAGCCTTGAACCTTTGATGTCGATGATGTGAGCTTATCTACTAAATACGCCAGCCATGCATCAGAACGGTTATAATGGCGTGTATCCTTGCCAGTCACGACCATAAACCCATTACCCCACGGGTGTGCTAGGAATAAGGCTATACCAAGCGTCCATATAGCAGCGAATGTGACTGTATAGTAAGTCCATAGCCAATAGGCTAGTACGCCATACATCATAGCTCTAGGCAAGAGCCCAGCACCTCTTAAACCGTTTAGGATTCCCAATAGCGGGATGATTAACCATCTTTTGTTCATAAAATACCTTTCGTTGTTGGTGACTGCGGATGGGTTCCCCCACTTGGATATGTATATCTCCATTGGTAGGCTGTGTGGAATCACGACACTTACCACACAAGAACACAGGTACGCTGTGTGCGCACGCAGTCATATTTGTTATTTCTCCACCTTAATGCCTAGGGTTGCGAGTGCTACTTTTGCCGTGTTGTCTGCATCTTTCTCCCACACATTTGGCATAAAACGTATTGCATCAGCAAACCTTTCAAATTCCTCTACGCTTATGGTGCGAGGTGCTTTTGCTTTGTCGTAAGCATCAATCGCTTCACACAAACATTCATCCACCCCGTATATACCTGGAAGCCCTGCCCAGAATGCCTTTATTGCAATTTCTTTTGCGCTATTCATTCCCGTACCCCGCTTGTTTGAGTTTTGATGGCAAATCTGACTGCGGCACCGCATTCCTACCCCTCGCTAATTCGTACTGACTTATTTCACGGGCACACTCCCGCAACAAAGCCTTAAGACCATATATTTCAGCGTCCTTCTTAAGGTATTCTTCGTGAAGCAATATTACATTGTCCTCAAGCTTTCTGATTTCCCCTTGGTTCTTCTCCGCCAAAGCACAATAGCTCGTGCCTTCGTCAGAGCTTACCACGTACGGGCATGGATGCTCTTTACCCTTGGCATATCCTGCTTGGTATGCCCGAAACGCAATACGAGTATCCCTGTGGAAATAACCATCATCAGTTTTTTCAGGCTTCATGCCACTTGCGTTCATAGGGGCGCACCAAGCCTCAAACTCCTGCCTTAGTTCATCGTTTGTCATTTCTCCACCTCATTTATTGTGTGTAAGTAGTTTTAATTGTTTGGCTTTAGGTTTTACATGGGTGGTTAAAATTGTTGCCTCTAAAAGCCTATCACCGCTGAAACTTCCGTCATCTTCGATGAAAAAGTATTCAGTTGAGTGGTCTCTAGCGCCCATCCATCTACCTTGCACTCTGTATATTCTGCGCACTCTATCGAAGCGCCCATCAAATCGCACAAGTGCATAATGCCACCCGAATAGCTTATTTAATAACATCCACATCATTTCTCTAATCCTTTCTCATAAACAGTTGGCACATCTTCCCATTGCATAGAGCCTCTGTCACCAAACCACATTCTTTGCAATATTTTCTCGTGATTCTCTTTCACAAGCCATCTCGTCTCATTCGAGAGAGAAAAATTTTCTGGCAAAGCAAAGTCGCCAGTAATTACAATTTCAGTCATTTCTCTAGTCGGTGGAATATGATTGCCACCGCATCCGCCAGATTCAGGTGTGCAGTGTGGGCACAAATGTTTCATTTCTCTAATCCTTTCAATCGTTCAATGGCGAAATCTATGGCTTGACCTAGTTGTTTTGCTGAGCATGGGGGGGATAGTACTGAGGCTCCATCGCCGTAGCGTCCTTCTCCACGCCTCCACGCATTATGCTCAGTTAGGATGGTGATGCATTCTTCGTCGTTCATACCCCCGCCTTTCCGAGTGTTTGGTTTGCTAATTCCTGCAATTCTTTCCCGTACTTTCCTGCATTGCCACTGTATGCTCTATACAATATGTTTCCAATTCTTCCGCAACGCTCTAAAGCCTCCCTCGCCACCTCAAGCGCACGCACGGTGGCTTGGAGGTCGGAGAACATTGATGGTGCGGAGGCGATGAAAGCTGCGTTAGCGAGCGGCATAGGTTCAATCGTCCAATTTCCGTTTTGGTCTCTGCATTCTGCTATGTAAGAAACATGATTTAGCACTCCAACCCAGCGGTCTCTTGCCAACCACTCCCCCCGCGTACGCTTCGCATCAAGCTCCGCATACTTCTTCATTCGTTCTTGTATGGTACTCATTCTTCACCCCCTTGATATATAAATGCTGAAACCACAAAAATTACTATGATTGCAATAACTAGTAAACGATACACTTCTGTGGCTTCGTCTAGTGATTCTGTAAAAAATGTGGCTTTATTATTAGGTAAACATTGAGGTCTGTCATAATATCCAGCCTCACGCACGACATAACCTTGACGTGGTGGCTTTTCTAAATCATCACCACTACCAAGTAAAATATCCACTGATTGATAAGCTGGTATCATACCCCCGCCTTTCCGAGTGTTTCGTTTACTAGTTCTTGCAATTCATTTCCGTATTTTCCCGCATTACCTCTATAAGACCTAACCAGTACATTCCCAATTTTTCCGCAACGCTCAAGCGCACGCACTGCTGATTGGAGGTCGGTTAGCATTAAATCAACTTCTCCTTGTGCATAGATACCAAGACTTATCTGCTCCGCATACTTCTTCATTCGTTCTTGTATGCTCATAAATCCTCCTCGTAGGTCATCTCGAAAATATCAGGCTTGCATGGGTATAGCTCGCCTTTTACACCTTTGATAATGTAGTCTCCCTTGGAGGCGCGCATGACACCTTCTAATGTCGGTACATCAAGCCCATCGCCAACATATCTACATACACGCCCATGTTTTGTTAACCACTGTTCAAACTTCAGGCGACCCTCAATATCGAATACATCAGGTAGCTGCATTGCCTCAACTACTACTGGTTTCTTACGGTATCTCATAACTCACCTCCCCGCCACTTGGCTAAAATTGTCTTTGTGCGCCGCGCCGCATTTAGCACAGTGAACGCTTCTGAATGTATCTGAACCGCCACCAACCCAGTGATGCTCGCATAGATTCCACTCGGCTGATAGGGATGAGAGGGCTTTTTTCAGTTGGTCAGATAATATGCCGCATGCCATTGCATCATCTGGCTTGAATCCAATAGCATAATCATCACTCATAAATCGTAGGGATGTTGATGCGTGTTGAGCAACACCCACCAACTCCTGCACATAAGGCTGCATGGCGGTGATGGCGGCTTTGGCAACTTCTGGGTTGCTCATATATCCATCGGATGCCTCTAATATGGCGTTGTGCACATCCTCAATCATTTTGTTGGTTGTCATACTTCCTCCACCACACGGATTGCGCCTAGCTTGGCTATGGCTTGGGCTGCTGATTGCATAGCTTTGCTGGTGCTGCTATATGGTCTTGTGTAATAGTGCATAAGCAAACGCCACAACTCACTCACGGTCATGGTTTTCACCTGACTATCCCGCAACCGCATGGCTGCTTCGAGGGCTTCATGATAGTTACATGTGCAATCTTTGGTAAAACTTGTTACAAAGTCGCAATGGTTCTTATGCCACATATACCCCACCAACTCCTGCACATAAGGCTGCATGGCGGTGATGGCTGCTTGGGCAAGGTCTACACAGCCATTCCAGTCGCCCTCATTGTACCATTCGCCGCTACCCTGTTTCGATATAGCCCTAGCCACATCCTCAATCATTTTGTTGGTTGTCATAACTTTACTTTCGTTATATGTTTGATTCTTCTGGTTCATCCGCATCAACGATAGGCACGTTTACCCATCCAGTGTCATGTGTTGTGGCTTCCTTGTACGCAATGCCAGTGCCTACACTCACGTTCGCATAATGACATTCAGTCTCTCTATACTGCAATACCTTAACGCCGTTTTTGTATCTCAATACTCTTAATTTAAAATGCTTTGTCATAACTTTCCTTTCGTTTTTATGTGCATAAGTAAAATAACAAATAATATCACTGATATTGCTATAAGCCTTTCCAAACCAGTCAGGTGAATGTCATGGTTGACTTGGACATATACTGGTGGGAAATACATCATAACTTTCCTCTCGTTGTTGGTCGTGGATGGTAGCCGCGTTTGGCGAAAGCGCTACTAATCGCCTAACGTTACCGCTTCGGCATCCACGGTGTTACTTGGTTAAATCCTTGACTTCATCGACAATAGCATTTGCAGCATCAGCGACTGGCTGAGTGATAACTTCAGCTACATCCACAGCAATTTCTACTGGTGCTTTTACAATATCAATTAAATTTCCTAATAGTCCGAACATAATATTCTCCTTTGTCGTTTGTTAATAATCGCAATGTTTTCCGTCTTTAGTGGTGGATGCTGGCAGGATTCTAACCTGCTTTGAGACAAAAGTTGTAGGCGTTGCTTGGACGCCTCGTTCTTTTTGTTTTTCGCGTGATCGATTCTATCTACTACTCAAACTTCTTGCAATTTTTACGGTAAGCATCCGATATTATTACAGTTCATTTGACATTCAATAGCAACGCAACACTCGACCATTAGACCCTTTTGCAGCTAACGTTCTCTCTTCTGCGTCTAGAGTGTGTTCACACCACACCGCAGCATCCATATTTAATAATTACATTCCTTTCCGTCTTTAGTCACCACACACACTGGCTTCGTCTCTGGAGGTAATACCGTAGCAGTCGCCGTGCCTGTGGTCGTCAGTAGTAGCATGATGATGGTCATTTGTCGTCTTTCTCTGTTGGTACATTCTCTTTAATCCATTCGCGCCTTTGTTTCCTCGTCATGTCGCTATAAATCTCTTTGAGAGCAACGTGCTGAGATTTTATAAAGCCTGTTTCTTTCTGGTCGTCAGTCACATCCCCTCACTTTGTTTATCTTTTAATTCACGTTTTAATATTGCTATCCCACGCACATCTCCATGCTTCTTGAAATTGATATTAATAAGTGCGCGCAACCTTTTTAATTCCACTTTCTCATAGTCAAGCCCTGAATCAAACTTATCAAAACCAGTCTTTTCCAACCATTCTAAATGCCTTTTATGCTCACTCATGCTAGGAATATATTCTGCATATGTGGACACAGGAAATATTTCATAATTTTCTATATCTTGAACTAACGGCATAAATCCTCACTTTGTTAAAATTAGCCATCGCCATTGCCATCGCCAGAGCCAGAGCCATTGCCATAGCCATTGCCATAGCCATTGCCATAGCCATTGCCATCGCCAGAGCCAGAGCCAGAGCCATTGCCATTGCCATAGCCATAGCCATAGCCATTGCCATTGCCATAGCCAGAGCCATTGCCATTGCCATTGCCATCGCCAGAGCCAGAGCCATTGCCATAGCCATTGCCATTGCCATCGCCATTGTACCCGTGATGTCTATTTTTTATCTTCGATAAATTTTGCATACGTTGCCTCAGCTTCTTTTGTTGTTGGTATGTATTCAATTGCATTTGAAAGCATGACTTCTCCAGTGTAATTCAAACGACCTTTTACAACGCCATTATTTGCCAATGCTGAAAGCGACAAACCGCCTGACTCCCACCTCCACAAACGAAGTGCATTCTCAAGTTTGCACTCCATAGCGTTTTCTGGATTAATCCACACCACATCGCCGATGTGCACACCCGCGCTATATGTGCGGACTAGGCATCTGCGACCAAGCATAGGGTGCGCTTGTTTTTGCTCTGATTTATTGCCGCCTTCTAGCAGCTCAGCCAGCTTAATTAAGTCTTGAATATTCATTTTATTCTCCTTTGTTGTTAAATTACTTTGTTAAAATTCTACCATCCCACAACGCCGCCGCCACGACAGCAGTCACGACAAGCAGTGTTGCGGTGGGTATTTCGTTCATAACACACCCAACTCCACAGCTTGAAGCAAGCAATGTGTCCTTGTGTCTAGACTTACTTTAGCAAGCTCGGTTAAAACATCACCGCCACCAGATACATGAAAGTATGCCGATAGCTCCCTAGAGTGCTTATCATCCTGACAAAGCATCGCAAGCGCATTTGTAAGTTGCGTTAGAGACTCCATGAGAATAACAACCTCATTGCTAAATTTAGAATTGTCATTTGCGTTATTCATGTTGACACCTTGTATAGTTCGTGTTATATCTATGGTTATAGACTACAGTTTACAACATGTCAACAACAAAATGAGAAAAAAATGCAAAAACTTTTCAGTGTCACGGAAGCCGCAGAATATCTAGGTGTAAGCCGCCAAACGGTATATAAATACATTCGCAATGGGATTTTTCCACAGCCCACTGGTTCTTATGGCGAACGGGAAGCCCCTTTGTTCAGCTATGAATCGATGTTTCAGTTTAGAGAGAAGCATGCAAAGCAGCTTTAGTCGCGCCGCTTTCCCACATATGCTTACGGGCTAAAGCCTCGTCTTTTGTCTTACAGTTGAGCACCCAAACAGAAATAGGCTCACGGTATTTTTTAATCTTGGTTTGATTAGGGCGGATGTAGAATTGAATACGTCTACCCGTGATGACTGCGTATAGCTTTTTCATTTTTCCTCCAGTTGAATAGGAACATTAATTTCAATACCTGTAAACTGTATTGGGCTTTGCTCAATATCTGCCCTAAATAATGGCTCACATCCAGCCTTAGCCAAGGCATTGAATAGCATATTTCCTAAATCTGTCATTTTAAATAGATGTTGATATGGCTCCTTAGCAGCTTCATTAAAAAGCGCTTTATCTAGTTTAAGTATTCTGCGTTCTACTATAAACATAAAACCCTCTAAGTTGGTGGATGATGCTGGACGTTACCCCAGCTAGATTTGTTCAGTGTGCGGCTTGTACAAGGCTGCCCCCGCACTTTGCAGTGGCATCGACACTAAAAGGTTCCTTCCCTTTTACTGCTCTTACCTTTCCTTCGGTGGCAAGCGACCCTCATCCATAAAAGGCGCAGGAATCACAACACCATGTTGAGCTGCCCACGCCATAGTTAATTCCATTTTCTCTGCCCACTCTTTAGTCGTTAGATTCGTGGAAGTCTCCCGCATTTCTAACTGACTACCGTCTGGCATTGTAACAACCTTTGTATGCTTCCAGATAGCTGATACGACTATTTCGTGTATCTCACCACTTGAAAGCACCTCTCCACGTTCTTTAAACATCTCTTGAATAGCTGGCACTATAGTCGACCAGTAATAATCATTCTGCCGCTTAGAACGCTTCCTATCCTTAATGACAATCTGCACCAGTTGACCATCGGGGATAAGTTTAAGCCTATCCCCGATAATCTTACTAATGTAGAGAGGTAACTTCCCGCCCTCTACCTTTGCTGGTGCGTTGAAATATTCCATTAAAATGGCAGCTCCGAATAATCTTCTTCAAACTTCGCCACGTTCTTCATGGCTGGTTTTTCACTAGGCGTGTCTTTTATCTCTTTCGGCTTTACCTTTAGAGAAAAGTATTTCTCGCCTTTTTTAGTCTCATTCACCCAGCCGTTAAGCCAGTACTCGACACCATCTATATTGATAGTGCCTGCATGTGTAGGGTGTGAATCACTGGTTTTCTTGGCGCTCTTGAAAAGACTGCCTGTGTTTGGTTTTTGTTCGTATGCCATTTATCTTCCTTTCGATAGTTGGTTAGCTTCATCTTCAGTTATCTTAGCTTTACAAGCCTCTTTATGCTGGTTCAAATCATAAGCGAATTGCTCATCCATTGCACCTATTGCTTTGATGTGTACAAAGTTCTGTGTCCATACTTCTTTTAATTGGTCGTGGGTTAAAGCACCATCCATTAAATCAAGTATTTCTTCGTATTTCTTCTTCATGGCGGTGTGAGTGCCGTAAACCTCTTTAGCACCTTTTTGCTTGGCTTCCTCTTTTTCTCTTTCATCAATATATTTTGAATCGTCAAATCTGCCCATGTGAACATCGCCAGCAAAACCAAGATAAGACAGGCATTTTGTCACCGCATCCGTAATCGCTTTTTTTGGAGCCTCTTCATCCACAAACTCGCCTTTAGAGTTTTTGCCAACCATTACAGTCTGCCCCCATTGTTGAATCTTTCCAGTTTTACCTTCGTAAATATACCAAAGCTCAACCTTGCTAAGCCACACGCCAGCAACAAATTGGTTTTCAATTTCAATCCATCCCCATCCAATACCACAAACTCCAAAAACCTCAGTTGCTTTTTTAATAAGGTAAAATGGTTTAATCGCAGTTCCTGAAAACCCACCAGCCTTAGTGAATTTTTTTGCATGAGCTGGGTCGGTTTTGAAAACGCTATCCCATAGTTTTGTATTTGTCATGGTTTTTTCCTTTCGGTTTACATTTTGTTATGCTATACTAGCTTGAAAACAATATAGGGTATTTTACAACATGTCAACAGAAAAAACACCACATACAACAAAAATATTCCTACCTTTTCCGCCTTCCACAAATACCCTATTTTCTGGCAAGGCTCGTAGGTTTAAGAGTGACGCTTATAAGAAGTGGATAATTGAAGCACAGGCGGATATTGACGCGCAAAAGTATGTTGATGGTTTTAAGTGGAAAAACCACAAAGGAAAGGTGGAGTTGTCACTAGCGTTAAAAGCACCTGATGAACGGCGTAGAGATTGCTCGAATTACGTCAAGGCAGTTGAGGACTTGCTTGTTACCAACGGCATTATACAGGGCGATGATTATCGTTATGTGCGTAGTGTTCACGTATTTTGGCATGACATGGTAAATTCAGGATGCTTTTTGATAATAAAAGATGTTGACATGTAGGAAATAGTGTGTATTATGTGGGCTAACCAATATTGCGGATTGGTATTTTAACCTTTAAGTGTGATTCTTGCGCCGCAATCGTAGGAGTCACGTTTAAGGGTTTTTTATGTCCTATGAAGAATATCTAGAATCAAAAAGATTCGTATCTAATCCAGTCGGGTTAGAATATAAAAAACAAAATCCACTATTGTTTGATTTTCAAGACTCAATTGTAAGGTGGGCTTTGCATCGTGGCAAGGCTGCTATATTTGCAGATTGTGGATTGGGTAAGACCGCTATGCAGCTTACTTGGGCAAATAATATAAATGGGCGTGTGATTATATTGGCTCCACTTGCGGTTGCTGAGCAAACAGTGCAAGAGGGTGTAAAGTTTGGCATTGATGTGAATTATTGCCGTTCAAGCAGTGATTTAACGGATGGAATAAATATCACAAACTATGAGATGTTAGAGCTTAAGCAATCGTATTTTAATCAAGCCGTTAAGAATTTACGAGCAGCTGGAGAGAAAACATTACAGCTTAGTGTCATAGATTTTGATAGCCAAAATGATGATATTTTTGATTGTAATGTAGCATAAAATAAGTATAATGCTAAACGGGGGCTAGGCTTAGCGGCTGAACCACACTCATAACCTCGCAGTTTGTGTGCCCCCTTTTTTTTATTCATGCGAGGATGCGAGGTTATTATGGCTAGAGCTAGAAATATAAAACCATCTTTTTTTACTAATGACAAGTTGGCTGATTGCAATCATGCAACCAGATTGTTGTTTATTGGACTTTGGACTATCGCCGACCGCGAAGGAAGGTTAGAGGATAGACCCAAGAAAATTAAAGCTGAGCTAATGCCTTATGATGATTTGAATGTTGATTTAATGCTAAATACACTATGGCAAATGGGTTTTATAGTCCGATATAAACACGAAGATAAATCGTATATTCATATACTTAACTTCAAAAAACACCAGAACCCTCACATTAAAGAACAGGCAAGCACCATACCAGCACCAGATATGCACGGTGCAAGCATGGAAGTTGCCACGCCTCTTACTGAATCCCTCTTACTGATTCCTGATTCCCTATTACCTATAGATAGTGGCGAAACTATCGTTTCACCAAAAATCAAAAAGATTGGCATTGATGATTTGAGTGTTGACCACATAAGTGATTGGCTTGCAGAAAAAAGGACGCAAGGGAAATATACCCATCACGATGAGAATTTTATTTTAGAGAGGTTTAAAGACTACTGCAAATCGAAAGGAAAAAGATACAATGACTACATCGCAGCATATCGCAATGCATTTGAATGGGATTCTTGCCAACCAAAGCAAAGGAAGGGAGGCGACCCAGCAACTAACGCTTTCAACGCCGCGCAATCCATTATTGCTAGGAGAAACGCCGCTGCGGGAATCGGTCAAGGCTCAGAATGAGTTAACATTGTTGCTTCAGCAGGTGTATGCTTGCCAGAAAACCTATGGAGACAAAGCCGAGATGATGGAGTATCGTGACGGGATGTTTCAACTATTGCTTGCTGAATATGCAATGTTTGAGGTTAGAAAGGCGTTTATTGAGTTTGTAAAAAGTGATTCAGGGCTTCCAACACCAAGCGACATCATAAAACTGATTGAAAATGATAGGCTCTACAGGGTAGTAAATAAGCCAGATATTCAAAAACTACGCAGCATGAAGGCAAAAGGGATACCACTAACGCCAAAACAAGAGGCTATGATTAATGAACAAGCAACAGTGGATTAGAACGCAACCTTGCGCGATATGCTACGCGCCACCCCCTAGCGAGTGCTCACACGTCACCACTGCCGCAAACAGGGGGATAGGCATAAAGCCAAGAGATGATTTCATAATACCATGCTGCAACCGATGCCACCGATTAGAGCACTCACACGGTAGAAAAACAGTACTTGAGAGGATACGTGGCTTGTTGTTTAGTAGAGACGAGGCTAAAGATTGGTATCTTGAGAAAGCAGCTTACTACGAAAGCATGTACAAAAAAACCCCCTTGAAAAAGGGGGCTATGTTCTGGGAGGAGTTCTAAGTATTAGTGGGAATCGATATAAAGCCGCCTTTTAGGCTCTTTGGGCACGGTGAAAGACTCCGAGCTATACCCGTAGTAGTCAAGTTCGTTTTCCATACCCTGTATCGTGTCTCCAAAAGAATTGTAAATTGCCTCCAAAACACACTCCTTGATGTATTGCTCCGAAGTGTTATCCCTAGAGTCGTGATTCGCAGGGCAGTTATCTATTAGGTTATTGATGATTCGGAAGCACTTTTCAGTTGCTACACGCAGAGAGTCATTTAACCATACTTGGTATTCGTGGGCTTCTAGTTCGTTCATGGGAATGTTCTCCAAATAATCAAAAGGTTGGTGAGGGCGGTTAGGGTAAACATTAGGATAAATGCTGTAAGTGGTGCGTATTTCATCATGGTTTAAGCCTTTCTTTTAGAATTTCTTCTGGTAAAACAGAGGTTAGAATCACAAGCTTTTCATTTGCTTCTTTGAGCTGCGATTCTAATTTGTTTTTTTCGTCAATCAATGAACATATGTATATATTATCAGCGTTGTTTATTAATTTATGGTTTTCTATCAACAATTTATTCTCAAGGATTAAGTCTTTTATCTTTTGTCTTAGTTTTAGGTATTTCATCATTGGCGAAGTCTCCTGAGTTTATGTTGGTATTTATTTAAAATACGAGAGTCAATGTTAAGCCTATGCTCTAAGCGTTTGCAGTAGTCTAAAAGGTCTTGGCATAGGGTGATTGCATCCTCTTGTTTGGCTTGCCATTTGTCCGTGGCATCTTGAATAGCTGAGTAGGTAGGGTTTTCAATCATAAATCCTCTCTTGTAATAGGTTGATAACTCTCTGTTTCTTCGTAAACTGTCGTGATAATTGTTACATCTTCAAACTTTTCTAACAATGGTTTTGCAGCAATCAGTGCTTCATCAAAAGTTTTGAAATACTGCACGCCGCTCCACGATTGCCATTTTTTAGGGTGTCTCTTAAACCATTTACATTGCGGCTCATAGTATCCACTGGCATCACCAACGGCTATCTTGTAGGTTTTGCGCTTAATCATAAATCTATTCCTTTATCCTTAAACGTTTGTGGGTTTTGAATCGGGCGCGGTTGATTGCGTAGCATATTGGCAAATTGCCCAAGTGCAATAGCTGGTCGGTTGTCGCCGTTCTTTAAAGCTTCAAGTGCTATAGTTAGCGGGTCTTTTTCGTATGTCATATAAACCTTCCTTTGATTTCTAAGAGTTTTGAATTGTATGGTACGTATGGTGCAGCCTCCCAATCTGGCAAAGCGTCCATTTCTTCCATACATGCAATAGCTGTTTTCATGCGTGGAAAACTAGCAAGAAATCTACCACTGGCTTTGTGAGAAATAATATACCCAGTGCCATAGAAAGCGCCATGCACAAACAAATGCTTGCCTTCCTTTTTTAGTGGGACTTCCTTCCAGCCTTCAGTGGTGTGTATCTTAGCGATTTTAGTCATCGTATTCCCTTTCATGGTTACAATGTTATTTTAAATTTATCGTTTATCAGCGTCACATGTTTTACGTTGCACTCATCCTTTATAATGTCCACAAATTCATAGTATTCTGTTAAAAAATCAAACTTATCTCCTGTATATACTACATCTAAATTAGGTAATGGCTGTCTAATGCGTATATCGTTTTTAGAGCGCACCGAAAGGGTGCTCGCGCATAAATCTCTTACCAAATCCATGCGCTCGATTAACTGTGAGTTATTCATCTTCTTCCCTTTCATGGTTGCATTGTTCGCAGATAATGTGGTGGTCTTTAGTCGCTCCAAAGTCGCTACCGTCATCGGTGTCAATCATCGTGGAGCATAAATAGCATAGTGCTAGGCTCATGAGTTGCCCCCATAAATGCTTGCGAGTTTTTGGTCATCCGTCTGTTCAAGCTTAACTAAAGTCGGACTGGTTAAAGTGCCATTGTATTGAGCAATGTTTAAGGCAATGCTGCAAATGGTGATGGCTAGTAGAAAGCCTGTAAGATATTTCATGGTTATTCTCCTGTTTCACAAGGCTTGATTGCCTTGGTATGTATTGGTTATAGCATGGTGTTGACATGTTGTCAATAGGAAAAGTGATATAGTTCGAACTTTTTTTGTAAACCTTTGTTAAACATAAAGTTGTTGCATAGCTGAGATAGTTGTGATAGGGTGACTAGATGATTATTGTATTCGACACTGTGAGCAAAAAGGAAAGGCGACCAGATAGTCAGGCTGGCGGAAAGAACACGAAGCAAGGGCAGAATCAGGTCAACTGGGCGAAGGTAAGGCGTAACCCAGTACCACACAACCCAGAAGCAATAAAGGCATTGGTTAACGCATGGGTGTCACGCAAGATAGACGATACCCCGTTAATGTACAAAGGATACGCTAAAATGTGGTGTCACATATGGCGTGAAATGATACAAGACGCAATCAATGGTCACTACGTGGCAAAGGACAAGATACTGACAAACCATGAGCAATGGCGACTACTTTGCAACCTACTCGGAATGAACGGCGACTACATACGCAAAATAATAGTGGATTTTTACCAACTAAACGAGGTTTAATATGGAAACGATATTTAAAGGCGGGTTTGACAAAGAAGCACCACTAAAAGTAATAGAATTCGCAGTTGACGACATAAGGTCAATAGACATTGCGTATGATGTTATTCGCCAAAAAAAATTCTTGCAGGTGGTATTTAATTCAGATGCAATTAAATAATACTTGATTATTACGTAATAAAGGGTTAAAATCAAACAAAATGAAAGGTAAATATATGAAATACATTATCACAATCGCACTAGCGCTTACTCCAATTGTGGCAGTAGCACAAACAACCGAATGCCAAACTTTCAGTGATGGAACAATGGTTTGTTTCCCAGTTGGCGGTAGTAGCACTTATGGGCGCTAATTATTAACAATCAAGAGTTTGTAAGCTATTATGGCAGCAACATTAACACCACCCACAGGACGCAAGGCTGATAAGGTCATAAGAGACGCTTTATTAGCTGTAGCTAGGCAAGATGCAAGCAAGGTTAAACGCCTCGCTGAGAAGTGGTGGGATATGGCTTTAGAGGGAGACCTTCAAGCTATGGATAAGCTCACAGATAGACTAGACGGCAAGGTAGCGCAAGCTATTGTAGGCGATAAAGACGAGGATGCAGTTCAAATGGATTGCAATGTAAGGGTGGAGTTTATTAAAGCTATAGCGGCAAAGCATGACGATTCAGCTACCTGAAAAAGCACAATGCCTATTTGAGCCTTCAAGGTACAAAATATTGTACGGAGGTCGTGGCGGTGCGAAATCACAATCCATAGCTCGTGCATTGCTCATTCAGGGAGCAAGCGAGAAGCACAAGATACTCTGCGCTCGTGAGATTCAGAAATCTATTGGTGAATCGGTGCATAGCTTATTGGTAGAACAGATAGAGCAGCTTGGCTTGCAATCATTCTATACGGTGCAGAAAGCCAATATATACGGCAAGAACGGCACTGAGTTCTTATTCGCTGGTTTACGCTCTAACATATCAAACATTAAGTCTATTCCTAACATTACACGTGCGTGGGTAGAGGAAGCTCAAACAGTGAGCAAAGCCTCTATGTCGGTGCTTATACCTACCGTGCGCGCTCCAAACTCTGAGATATGGCTGTCATTCAATCCTGAGCTTGAGGATGATTATATCTATCAGAATTACGTAGTGACGCCGCCCGATGATGCTATTGTCGTGAATATAGGGTGGCAAGACAATCCTTGGTTTCCAGAGGTTCTCAGGAAAGAAATGGAGAGCTTAAAGAAACGCTCTCAATCGGAATATGAGAATGTATGGGAGGGAAAGCCTAAACAAGCTATCGAAGGGGCGATATTCGCGTCAGAGTTGCTAAAAGCCGCGAAAGAACACCGACTAACTAAGGTACCCATTCAATCAGGGGTTGAAATAAACACCTTTTGGGACTTGGGGCAATCAGATAACACAGCTATATGGTTTGTGCAGATTGTAGGTATGGAGTATCGCCTTATAGATTACTACCAATCAAGTGGCGTGAAGATGGCGCATTACATCGAGGTATTGGCAGAGAAGGGTTATAAATACGGTGAGCACTGTCTCCCTCATGACGCTGAGCATGAGCAGTTGGCAGCGCAATCAACCATTAAGCAGCAGTTGCAGAATGCGCTTAGGGATAACCCTGCATTAGGGAAAAACGTGAGGATAGTGCCACGCATACCCAAGAAAGCGTTAGGAATTGATGCGGCTAGGAATATCTTTAGTCAATGTGTGTTTGATAAAGAGAAAACAGCAGATGGTTTGCAATGTTTGCGACATTATGCCTTTGCATTTGATGCAGAAACTGGTAAAGTGTCTAAAGAGCCAAAACACGATGCTTTCTCACACGGTGCGGATGCTTTCTTGTGCTTTGCCCAGAACTACAAACGACCACAAGTTTCACAAGTTAAATCCATTATGATGAGGCGCGTATAATGCCATTTATGTGTATATGGCTATTTATCAAATAGAGTATTTGTGAAAGAAACACTTATTTTTTAGAAAGGTAGATTATGAGACAAATGTTTACATGCCCACTCAAGGACATATCTAAAGAATCAATAGAGCAAGCATATAGAGATATATGGAACGAAGCCACTAAAATGGGTTTTAGCTCTATGCGTGAGGATGGACAGGTTAAAAAAGATAAAACTGGGAAGTATTATCTTGACGTTGCACTATATACCGCTGATGAAAGCAAGTTGATTGTATAAAGCAAATTGACTTGACGAAATAAGGCACACCATATATAGTATTATTCTAATTGCTCAATCAAGGCGACACACTACATGTAGACGCATCCGATAGCAAGCCAACCCTTAATGGATTAATACCATGAGTGACGCTTCGGATATTATCAAAACTGCTAAAGACCGTTACAAGCTGGCAAGTGAAGCTTGGGAGCATATTTACAGGGCAGCAAGAGAGGATTTGCATTTCCTATCTGATGACCCTTCGGCGCAATGGGATGAAAAAGAATGGACTCGCCGCACCCAAGTAGGTCGCCCAGCCATTCAGGTAGACCAGCTTACACAATTCACCCATCAAGTCATCAATGACATTAAGATGAATACGCCAACTATTATGGCGATTCCTGCTGACCTAGACTCTGACCCTGAAACCGCTGAAATCATTCAAGGGCGCATTAAGGCTATTGAGTATAAAAGCAATGCTGACTCTCCATATGATACTGCGGTGACATTCTCGGTCAATAGCTCTATTGGATTTATTCGTGTAGATAGGCAGTATGTAGATGATGAATCTTTCGAGCAAGAGTTGCTGATTAAACGAGTAATCAATCCATTAGCTGTGTTTTTAGACCATAACAGCATAGAGATTGATGGTAGTGACGCTAAGTATGCCTTTGTGTTGGAAGAAATCTCTGTAGAGGACTTTAAAAAGAAATATCCTGATGCTACGCCTATTTCTTTTGCCGATGAATTAGAAGAAACATCTGAATCAGAGAAACCTATTACTATTGCCGAGTATTTTTTCATTGAAGAGAGTGAAGAGGATTACGGCTTACTTCCTGATGGTACAAAGGAAAAGGTTGATAATCGCAAGAAGTATAAAAACAAGCGAAAGATAAAAAAGCGTGTTGTTAGACACATGAAGCTTGCTGGCGATGACATCTTAGAAGAAACAACTTTTCCCGGTAAATATATCCCTATCGTACCTGTGTATGGTGAGGAAGCATGGATTGACGGAAAGCGTCATCTCTTGAGTTTGATTCGCAAGGCTAAACCAGTTCAGCGGATGTACAATTTATGGAAGTCATTAGAAACTGAATTGCTAATGAAACAGCAACAAGCCCCAGTTCAAGCGGCTGAGGGGCAAATGGCAGGCTATGAAGAATCATGGGAAAAACCAGATGAAGCCATGGTGCTTTACTATAAGCAAAAAGACGTAGATGGCAATCAAGCTCCACCTCCACAACGTTTACAACCTCCAACTATCCCAACAGGCATTGTGAATGCAGCTCGTGAGACTGTAGACGACATTAAAGCTACCCTTGGCATGTATAACGCGTCTATTGGCGCGCGTTCTAATGAAACCAGCGGTAAAGCCATTATGGCGCGTCAACAAGAAGGTGACGTAGCAACATACCACTTCGGTGACAATCTAGTTAAATCTATCGCTCAAGTAGGTAAAATCATAGTTTGCGCTCTTCCTGAGGTCGAGGATTCTAATCGTTATGTGACGATTATTGATAAAGAAGAAAACTTTAAAATGATTGGTATTAACGGCGCAATGACGAAAGACCAAGAGCGTCCGTATGATTTCACTAAAGGTAAGTATGACGTGCGAGTGATTACAGGCGCACCATTCACTACCCAAAGACAGCAAGCCGCTGAACTCTACAATCAAACCATTCAAGCAATGCCTGACCTTATGCCTGTGATTGGTGATTTGGTGTTTAAGTATCAAGACGCACCCGGCTCTATGGCAATCAGCAATCGCCTTAAAAAGCTTGTTGACCCCAAACTATTGGATGAGAGCGAATTAGACAAAGATGCTCATAACCCACAAATAGAACAGCTTACCATTCAGCTTCAGCAGCTAGCGGCAGAGGCGCAGCAGCAGATTCAAGCGTTACAGCAAGAATTACAAAGCAAGCAAGGTGATATGATAATCAAACAAGAAGAGCTGAAGCTTAGAGAAAAAGAATTGGAATTTGATGCGCTACGTTCGATTAAGGAAATGGAGATTAAAGAGGCAGAATTGAAAGCTAAGATGTTGCCACAGCCTACACAAATGGAGGGTGAAGTGAATATTGATGAAAGCATTGCGTTTTTGCAACAGCAGATTGAGAGGAAACTGCTTGATAAGCAGATGCAGGAACAAAAGCTCCAACAGCAATATGCCATGGAGCAACAGCAAATGATGCTTGAGCAGCAGAAAATGCAAGAGGAATTGCAAGAAAAGCAGCAGAAACAGCTGCAAGCGCAAGCGTTGCTAGAGGGCATTGTTGGCATTCAACAAACCCTTGGCGCATTGGTGCAGTCCGTAAACCAGCCTATTGAAATCATGAGAGACGAACAAGGAAACCTTATAGGGGCTAAATAATGTTCACAGCTGGCTTTCAGTTTGTAGCGTTTCAAACGGTATGGGGCGGTTCTTCTGCTCCATCAACTGGCGGCGGGCTACCTTACATTTACAACCCCAACTTTCAAGCCAAAAAACAAGAGATAAAGAAGAACAAGACAGAATTGCAAAAGGTGCAATCTGTTATTTCTGAGTACGAACGTAGAAGGGCATTGGCTGAAGAAAGCCTAAGAATTGCTGATGAATCAGAGCATCAAAGGCTTTTATCGATACAAAATGAACTTATTGAAGAAATCAATCGGCTTTTGATAGTCAAAGCCGAAATGATGGCGCGGTTAAAACGCAGCGAAGAGCAGCTTATTTTAATGATGGCTATGAGGCGTAAACGTTTCCGTGCATTTTCACTTGACAACCTAAAGGATTTAAGTTATGTTTGACCCACAAGCTATTATTGCCGAAGCGACCGCTAACGCTCCAAAAGCCGAAGTAAACGCACCAGAGCAAGAAACGCAGGCGACTTCTGAAGAAGCGCAGGTGATTGAAACGAATGAAGCAACTCAAGATAATAATCAGGAAACTGATGACATATCTAAGAAGCCAGACTCAGAGTTAACCCCTGAACAACTGGCGAAACGTGAAGCGAATCGTCAATCCCATCTCAATCGAAAATTGGCTAAACAACGTCTCCGTGAAGAAAATGCGCAATTAAAAGCACGTTTATCTGAATTGGAGAAAAGTACTAGCAAGCCAAGTAATCAGCAAGCAGATAGTGATTATCCATCGGAAAATGACTACGATAGCATCATTGATTATATGAAGGCTGTGGCGAAATACGAAGCCAAGCAAGAATTTAAGTCTGTACAAGATAAAAACACTCAACATGCTCCTGACCCCCAGAAAATCCACCGCATTAATGTCGTTACAGAGCAAGCCGCAAAGCTTGTGAGTGACGTACCTGAATACGGTGTATTGTATAGGGAAAATCAAGATACTTTGAACACTATGCCTGAATCCGTAATGGATGCCTTCTTAGAGGCGGATAATGCGCCACTCGCGCTTTACGCATTAATGAAAGAAGGACGTTTAGAAGATTTGGAGGACTTGTCACCATCGCGCATTGCAATGGAAATAGGCAGGGCTGAAGAAAGAGGCAAATCTTATCTTAGTGCAGTCAAAAAAGCTACCTCAACCCCTGCTCCTATTGAATCAGTTAAAGGCACTGGACGTGCCAGTAAGTCTTTAGATGAACTTTCAATACCAGAGCTTATGAAACGTTTTAACAGATAAAGGACTATTTTATGGCTTTAGGAACTAACTCACCGTCAGTAATGAAGTCGGTAGGCGTGATTGCGAAACTCTCCGCTGGTACACTTGTTGACAACCTCCAATTCTGCCGCACTATTGATAAAGCAGATAAGAGCGATTTTGATGGTAAAAACGGCTACAAAGCTGGTGATACTATTCAGCTTAACGTGCCTGCAAAATTTGTGCCCGGCACATCTTTTGATATCACATCTTCTATCCAAGCTATCCAAGAAACCCGCGTACCATTGGCGTTGGATATTATCCAAACCATTGGCGTGGACGTTGATTCTCGTGAATTGGCGTATCAGATTGGTCTTGAGAGCTTGTATAACCGTGTGATTAAACCCGCTGTGCAGGATATGGCAGCTGGTGTTGAAAACATCTGTTTGTCACGTGCTATGCTTGCTACTTACAACATTGTAGGTACTGCTGGCGCAACGGCATTTGATACTTCAACTATTTTGGCTTCTCGTGCTCGTATTAGCAACTTGTTGGCTCCACAAGCTGACCGTTCGGTTCTTTTGAATCCTGACGCTGAGGCTTCTGCTGTAAATGCTCGCAAAGGTTTTGTGAATGATTCACGCGAACTTGGTAAGCAATATATCAGTGGCTCTATGGGTAAAGCTGACGGCTATGACTATTACAGCAACGCCCTGCTTCCTAACTTGACTACTGGTACTGCAACTGGTGCTCACACCGTGACCACGACTGTATCAACACAAGGGCAAGCAACGATTAACATCACTGGTACTGGTTCACAAACCCTTACCGCTGGCATGACGTTTACGGTTGCTGGTGTTAATGCTGTTCACCCACAAACCAAAGCTGACCTTGGCTTCTTGCAACAATTCGTAATCACCGCAGCTTCTACGGCTTCTTCTGGTGCTTATACCTCTGTTGCGATTAGCCCTGCAATGTACACATCTGCTTCTGGTTCACTCCAAAACATTACGGCATTCCCAGCTTCTGGTGCTGTAGTGACCTTGGGTGCTGGTACTGGTAACGCTGCTTCTACTACCTATCGTCAAAACCTTGCTTACCATAAGTCTGCATATCGCATGGTGTCAGTGCCTCTGGTAATGCCTGAAGCTGTTGAGATGGCTGCACAAGAAACATTTGAAGGTGTAACTGTTGCTGTGGTTCGTGCATTTGATGTGCGTACCCGTGCGATGATTACCCGCATTGACTTCTTAGGTGGCTTCTGTGCGACACGTCCTCAGTGGGCTTGCCGCATCACAGCTTAATTACGGGTAACATAGGGGGGGCTTCGGCTCCCCCTTAATGAAAGGGTTTTTTATGTCTACAGGTATTTTATCAGGTAACGTGGCGGGTTCTTATATTATTCGTGCTACGCTTACCCCTGCTGCTACGGCAGCGGCAACGGCTGTTGAGCAGACTTTTACTTCTGCATCAACAGGAAGCAACCTAAACCTTGGCGCTTTGCGTGTTGGTGACTTTGTGACCATCAACCCACCAAGTATTACCGCTGGGGTTGGTATTGTCGGAGCGCGTGTTTCTGCCGCTGGCACTCTGGCAATCACTTTCTCAAATAGCACCGCTGGTTCGCTTACTGCCCCATCTGGTGTGTATGTGATTAAAGTTGACCGTCCAGAAAGTCAAACTGCTGCGGCTGTAATTGCTGATTAATAAAATGGGAGGGGCTTTTGTCCCTCCCCTACTTAAGGGGACTTTATGACAATGCATATTAATGCGCCAAGCGCGACTATTTCTGCAACTACGACTTCTGCTTCTGTGGCTTATCCTATCGGCAATCAAAAGTTTGTTCGAGTGTTGAATGACTCTTCGGCTGTGGCTTATTTTAAATCTGGCAATTCAAGTGTGACTGCTGTTGCGGGGCAAGGTCAATTTGTACACGGCAATAAAAGTACTGTGTTTTTGCATGACCCGAACGACACGCATATTGCGGTTATTCTTACGACAGGCACAGGCACTGTATATATTGCACCATGTGAGGCTGACGAACAGCTAGGATTTTAGGGGGTTATATGACTACTGCCCGCGATATTATAAAACGTTCAATGCAGAAAATCGGGGTGCTGGTAAAAGGCGAACCACCATCTGATGATGAAGCACAAGATGCCTTAGCGTCATTAAACGCGCTGATTTCTTCATGGAGTAATGACAGTTCTACTATCACAAGTAGGGCTTGGGAGACATTTACTCTTTCAGCGAATGACGGCACTTATACCATGGGTTCAGGTGGTGACTTTAACACGACACGCCCTACTAGGATTTTAGGTGGCTATATTCGCATTGGAGGGAATACCGACCTTCCATTAGAAATAATTAGCGATGAACAATATAACAGCATTTCTTTTAAGGGATTGAGTGGTATTCCACAATTCTTGAACTACGATAATGCGTATCCTATTGATAATATCAGGTTGTATCCAATCCCATCTGCTGCATATCCTATTTTTATCATGAGTGAAAAGCCAGCGACTGAGTTTGCGACTTTAGATACGGTATTGTCGCTTCCTTCAGGATGGGAGAGGGCGTTGATTTATAACTTAGCGTTAGAGCTTGCTCCTGAGTATGGACAGCAACCTGACCAATCTATTGCGAAAATAGCGGGCGAATCTTTAGGTTCTATACGTGCTGCAACTATTAAAGCTCGTCCTATGAGAGCTTTCCCGAATGGATTACAAGTAAGGAATATTTATACAGGTTGGGGTTATTAGATGAAACTAAATCTAGTAGGTGGCTCTTATCGTATGCGTTCCGTGCCTTTTGATGCTCAAAGGTGCGTGAATCTATTTCCTGTCGCTGACCAACAAGGGGCTGAGCCTTCTGCTTTGTATAGAACGCCCGGTCTTTCGTTGTTCGCTACGGCTGGAGCTGGACCTATCAGAGGCAGTTATTCTGCTGCCAATGGTAGGGCTTTTGTTGTTTCTGGTAATGGTCTTTATGAGATTACAAGTGCGGGAGTTGCTACATTACTGGGCACAGTAACCACAACAAGCGGCGCTGTGACTATGGCTGACAATGGGTTCCAGCTAATGATTGTGGATGGTGTTGGTGGTTATATTTTTACCTATTTAACGAATGCTTTCGCACAAATTACAGATACTGATTTTCCGTCACCTAAGTTTGTGAGTTTTGTGGATGGATATTTTGTCGTAACAAAAAATAACAGCGGGCAGTTTTACATCTCGGCTTTATATAATGGTTTGAGTTGGGCGGCGTTAGACTTTGCCTCTGCTGAGTCATCACCTGACGATTTATCTTGCGCGGTTCCATTCGTGGGTCAGCTTGGGTTAATCGGGCATGATACGCTGGAGATTTGGCGTAATACTGGAGACTCAACCTTCCCTTTCTCTCGTATTTCTGGTTCTACTCCCATAGGCACGATTGCGCCTAATACCGTTGTGAGCCTTGACACCTCGGTTTACTGGGTGGGTAATACTGAAGAAGGTAGCGGGATAGTTTATCAAGCTCAAGGTTTCACACCTAAGAGAATTTCTACGGATGCGATTGAAAAAATTCTACAAGCAGAGACTCAGCCCGAGTTACTCAGGGCTTGGTCGTATCAACAAGAAGGGCATGTGTTTTATGTTATTACGGGTGGTAATTTATCCACATCTTTAGTGTATGACGTGGCGACTGGTATTTGGCATGAGAGAGCGTATTTAAATACTAATGGTGATTTTGAGCAGCATTTAGGCTCTTGTTGTATGTATGCGTTTAATAGACATTTGGTGGGGGATAGGACGAATGGCAATATTTATTCTATGTCACTAGACGTTTATAGTGACAATGGGAATGCGATAAAATGGCTGCGTACACTGCCACATTTAGTTGACGAATTAAAGAGAGTAAGATACAATACTTTAGGATTGATAGTTGAGACTGGCACTGGATTACAGTCTGGGCAAGGCTCAGACCCTCAGATTTCCTTGAGGATTAGCAAGGATGGCGCAAGAACGTGGTCAAGTTATTACTCCACGAGTATGGGCGCAGTTGGCAATTATCGTAAAGAGGTCAACTTCAGACGCCTAGGAATTCAGCAACAATGTACCTTTGAATTGTCTGGAAGCGACCCTGTGCAAACCGCACTGATAGGGGCGTATTTGTCATGACTTTACCTCTTTTGCCTCCAAAAACCGAGCCTTTAGTTGATGATGATAAATTCACCACATTAAACTGGCTTGCTTTTTTTGATACGTTGGCGAATGGGGATACGGGTACGGCATGGACTCCGACCTTTGTGGGATTGACAGAAACTGGAGGTACGGCGACTAAGACAGGTAGGTATTTTAGAATAAGCAAAACATTGGCTTATTTTAGGATAGTTATCACGCCAGTGACTGATACGAGTGCAGTTGCTGGCACGACTTATTGCGATAACTTCCCATTATTGATTTCTCAGGCAGGTGCATGTGTAACTTTGAGCACATTCACGGCGGCGGTCTCTGGTGTTACGGCAGCGGATAAACGCATTTATACAGCAGCATGGACTGCTATAACTTCACCAATCACCCTTGTGGGACTTTTAGAGGTACGTTAATATGGAACAGCAAATGAATATGCCTATGGGCGCAGAAGATATGGGCAGGGCAACCGATACGGTGCTAGGTCACTTATCACTTGGCGAAGTGGTTATCCCACGCGCCTTCCTAGATGACCCACAGGTTATGCAGGTATTGCAAGCTATTTTCCAAGCTGGCGGTGCTAACATGGCGGAGTTTATCGTAGGCGACCCTGCGAATAAGATTAACCCAGAGACTGGTTATCCTGAGTTTTTCAAATTCAAGAAGATTTTTAGAGCTGTGGCTCCAATTGCATTAGCGGCTTTAGCGCCGGGAATTGGCTCTGCTCTTGGTGGCTCGATACTTGGTGCAGGTGCTGCTGGTTCTGCGACATTAGGCAACGCTTTGATTGGTGGCGGTATTGGTGCTTTATCAGGTGGCGGATTAAAGGGTGCTCTTACTGGTGCTGCTGGTGGTGCTATAGGTGCGAATCTAGGTTCATTGGGAAGTGGCTTACAAGGTCCTACTACTAGCGGTGCTTCTTTGGGTTCTGGCAGTGGATTACTCGGAGAAGTCACTAAGGCTACAGGTTTAACGTCAAGCAATCTACCATCTCTATCTAATCTTGTGAGTGGCTCAGGTGGCGGCTCTAGTTTTGGCTTAAATAACATCGCTTCGGCTTTTGGTGGATTGCAACAAGATGCTGCGATTAAAAAGCAGCGTGAGCAATTACTAGCAGGGCAAAATCAGCAATTGGCAAATCTTGAGCGTTTGAATCCTACGGATGTACAAAACGACCCCGGATACCAATTCACGCAAGCACAAGGTGAGGAAGCTTTGAATCGCTCTCTTGGTGCACGTGGTTCGTTGTTCTCTGGCGCAGCTCTTAAAGAAGCTGCGGATTACAACCAAGGCTTGGCTTCAAGGTTCTATGGTGACGCCTATAACCGTCAGCAGAATCAGATTGGTCAGCAGAATGAGATTTACGGCAATACTGGCAATATCAACGCGAATCAGACCTTGGCAAGCTCTAATAATCTCAATCAAACGCTTGCAAATGCCTTGGGTGCGAATGTTGGCAATTACAGTGAAGCAAGCCTTTCTAACGACCAATTGTTACAATTACTCCGTCAACGCGGTTTAATATAGGGGGCAATATGCCAGTAAGACCAGATTTAAGCGTTTTTGAAAGAAACCGTGGCTTTAATGATTATCAACGTGCGAACGAAGAGTTTCAGTTGAAGAAACAGTTAGCACAATCGCAGATTGCTGAAGTCATGAAAAAACAGAACCAGATTGATGCTGATAAACTGGGTGAGCAAGCGTTTTTGAAAGCTGCACAAGGAATGCAAATCAGTCCACAAGAAGCAGCGGCATTGAAATATATTGATGCTAAAAGCGGCGGGATAATGTTCGACCCTGTAACGCAAACGGTTATGAATAAACCAAGCATCCTAACTAAAGCTGGCATGGCACTTCCTTCGGTTGGGGAGCAGCCAATGGCTCAACCATCAGCTACACCAAAAAGCGCGCCAGCACCTTCTACACCAAGCTATTCAAACCCTGAATCTGACGCTGTTATTAAAGACATTTTTGCGCCTAATGAAGCAAATTATACGCCTTCAAGTCCCGTTGAATTAACTAGGGGCGGCGTCACGCCTTATACTAATTCAGCAATGGAAAGTGAGCTTGCTGGCGCGGTTGGAAACCCAAAATTACAACAAAAGATTAAAGAGAGCTATTCAGGGCAATTCACCCCTAAAACTATTTTTGAGCAAGAAAATAAATTGAGGGATGAATATAACAACAATACAAAAGACTTCAGAACGGTTCAGTCTGCTTATTCTAATATTATGAAAACAGGCTCCACTGGTGCTGGCGACATGTCTATGCTTTATCAATTCGTTAAATTGCTTGACCCTAATTCTGTAGTGAGAGAATCAGAGTTTGCGACTGCTGCTGCAAGTGGTTCTCTTGGTGAGAGAATTCAGGGCGCTGCCAAACAGATTATGGAAGGTGGGAGGCTTTCAGATGATTTAAGGGCAAAGTTTTTACAAGAAGCTGAGAATATCTATTTATCGCAAAAAGAAGGATACGATAGAACTAAGCAAATCTATGGTGATTTGGCTAAGAGAAGCAATGTCAATCCTGAGAATGTTGTTATTGAATATGCAAAGCCAGTTAAGACAAAATCAATGGCTGACAAGGAAAAGTTAAATATTGACTTCCAAGTTAAAAAAGCTGGCGGCAAACTTATAGGAACAAGTGGCGGCAAGCGCGTGTTTGAATTTCCTGATGGCTCTCATGCGGTGGAGGAATAAACATGCCATTGGTTCCTATTGATATAAACCAGATACAATTAGACAAGCCAGCAAAAGGCGGGCTAAGACCTATCGACATATCTACAATTCAGCTTGATGCGCCTCAACAGCCAAGCTTCACACAAATGGCAATTGAAAACTTAAAAGGCGGTGTACAAGCTGGTAAAGACTTGGCAACTGGAAACTATCAATCTATTGGTGAGTATAAACCAACACCTAAAACTGAGTTTTTAGCCAATAAGCTTTTCCCTCAAGGCTATGAAGGCGGAATGCCAAATCTTAGCAACGTAACTCGTCAAGATGTAGCTGGAGCCTTAGTTGAGAAATTTGGCGAATCACCGCAAGGAAAGGCTGCTTCAGCTATTGGCGGTGTTGTGCCTAGCATGAATTTAATAGGCACTGCGTTTCAGAAATATGCCGCACCTGCCATTACAGAGGCTACAGGGCTAACAAACGACGAACTAGCGGTTGCTGGTATGCTCGCGGCTCCACTAGGCTTAAAAGCGTTGCCTAAAACAAAACCCACAGGGCTTGCTACACAACCGCCTAGGCAATCGTTCTTTTCTGGGCTTCCTGATGCGGCACTAGCTAAGGCTATTACCTATCCTGTGCGTTCACCAGTGAAAACCGCTGGCTTTGTAGTAGATACTGCTGGAAAAGTTTTGTCACCTATTGCAAGCAAGGCAACCAAGTCTTTACTTGAGAGTGATAGTCGGATTCTAGGTGGCGGGTTAAAGCGTGATTTGCAATCTCCAGTTGCTCAAGAAGGCGCTAGACTTGGTGAGAAGTTTGGTGTAGATTTTACCGCTGGTGAGTTGACTGGCAATAAAGCGGCTATGGGTTTTGAGGATGTTTTCGCAAATAGCCCTGCTTATGCCGATAGAATCGCCCGTGCAAATGAAGTTAAAGTTAACAAAATAGTAGGAGCGTTCAACGATGAATTATCTAAAATCTACCCTGAGTCAGGCACGAAAGCAGATGTCGGGTTTTCTTTGGGGACTGCCTATAGAAGCACTCTTGATAGTCTTATTAAAACAAGGCGCGAGCAAGCTAAAATTGATTTTGAAGCGGCTCTTCAAAATACAGGAGAAGCCGACATTCTATCAAATAATTTGTTTACAGAACTCAATGCCATTGCCGCAGAAGGAAACGCCAAGCTCCTAACTAAGAGCAAAGCATATGGTTCACGTCTAGCCAATTCTTTACTAAAAAGGGTTAGCTCAAAAACTGGAAAAGGCAATGTTCAGGCTGATAGAATAACCATTCAAGATATGGCGAATGGACTTTCCGACTTTTCATCGGAAGCGCAAAGACCCGGAAGCATAATGGACAATGCGCAATCAGCTGCGGAGCGTAGGGTTTATTCACGCTTGTATAATGCGCTTTTGAAAGACCTTGACACAGAAATACAAAACCCCAAAGGCAATCCTGAACGTGCTGCGATGCTTGCTATTGCACGGGATAATTATGCTAGAAATTCTAACAGAATATCTGACTTGAATAAAACCACATTAGGCAAGGTCATTGGTGAGGCGGATTTCAATTCCGCTGGCGAATTAGTTGTTCAGCCTGAGATTTTAGCTGATAGGTTTGCAAAACTCCCACCCACTGAATTAGCCAAAACCATGAAGTTCTTGGATGAAAACCACCCTGATGTTGCCAACATGGGGAGAAGGCATGTTTTAGAGCGTGCGCTCAATATAGCAGAAGAAGGGCGCGGATTAAGGGGTGAGGGTACTACTAAGGATTTTGCAAAAGCTCAATTTGTGCAAAATCTACCAAACAAAGAATCACTCACGGCTCTCTTAGGTGATAAGTTTGCGGCTCAAAACGTTCTTGACGTAGCTGCTGCGATGAATCGCATGATTGACTATGGCGCATCACAGAAGGGCTCGCAAACGTTTGGTAGAGGCGAATTTAACAAAAGCTTTATGGATAAGGCTAAGGGTGCGCTTTATAATGCAATCACTAGCGATTCTTTAGTTGATGACTTGTTAAACCCTAAGAAAGCTGCACAACTATCATTTGAGGCAAAGAAAATTAATGGTGATAGAAAACCATTAAAAGTTCCATCAAGGACAGAACAAGGTTTACCACCAAAAAAATACTAGCAAACACCACTAATTGTGCTATAATCTTAGCACCCATACAAAGGATTGAATATGGCTATTGTAAACTCCACCCCTCCCTATGCAGTTTTTTATGACGACAACGGCAATCCTCTATCAGGCGGCAAGGTTTATACCTACCTCGCGGGCACGCTCACGCCACGTGCAACATACACTGACCAAGGCGGTCTTACTCAAAACGCCAATCCCGTGGTTCTTGATTCTGCTGGTCGTGCAGATATTTGGCTAGACAACTCGGCTTCATATAAGTTTATCGTAAAGACAAGTGGAGACGTTACAGTAAAAACTGTCGATAATGTTGCGCCATTCAATACCGCTAGTGGTCTATCGGTTTTAGGAACTATCGCAGCCAATACAATCGTAGGAAATAACACGGGAAGCTCAGCAACGCCTACTGCTTTAACTGTAGCGCAAGTGCAAACACTTCTAGGATTGGCTCCAGCTTATGGTGCGATTGCTGGATTTGTACCATCGTCAATTGCTGGAACAAGTACCACTGCTTCGCTGACTATCTCAGCAGGTCAAGCTACTGACTCAACTAATACCGTAGCAATTACTAAGTCAACAACGACCTCATGGGCGGTGAGCAATGGCAATGCGGCGAATGGTTATCAAGGTGGCACGACACTACCTAACAGCGATACCATCCACTTGTTCATGATTACAGGCTCAAGCGGTACTGCGTCATTCGCGCATAACGGATTAACGCCTACACTTCCTACTGGATATACGACATATCGCCGTATTGGCTCTTTTAACACGAATGGTTCAGGTGCGCCAATTCCTTATGTGGCGATTGAAACAAATGGTGGCGGATTAACATGCTATTTATCAACGCCTGTTTTAGATGTAAATACCACTTTAAGCACCTCACGCACACTATACACTCTTTCCGTCCCAACTGATATAAAGGTCAAGGTAATAGGTCGTTTGATTTGCGGAGCTTCATCATTATTTATCACTGCTACTTCGCCTGATGAACCTGATGGCGGTGCTCCATCTAACACTGCGTTGCCTTTATTTGATTCTGGCAATACAGGCTCTGATAGCGCTGGTGTGCTTGATGCTATTACAAATACATCTGGGCAAATATATCTGCGTGCAAGTGCTGCATCAAATGGTAAATTAGCTACTCGTGGCTGGGAGGATTTCCGTAGATGACCATTACGATTAAACACGCCAAGACTAATGTGCTACCTGACTGGACTCAGCCTCAGTTGGACGACATTATTGCTGGCGGTGCACCTCCATTACCGCCAAGTGGCACCACATTATCTCAGGTAGTATTGCCTAGTGATTGGAATGACGACCACACTATAGACACGACTGGTGCGAGTGAAGGTGATGTCTTGACTGTGGTGTCTGGCGCTGCGGAATGGGCTCCTCCGAGTGGTGGCGGCGGTGGCGCTCCTACTGGTGCTACATATGTAACGCTATCAACAAATGGTTCGCTAACGAACGAACGAGTATTAACTGCTGGCACAGGTATAAATATAACTGATGGTGGTGCAGGTTCTACTGTTACTATAGATTCTACAATCACACAATACACCGATGAAATGGCTCAAGATGCCGTAGGTGGAATGTTGCTCGATACCAATGACATCGACTTAGATTATAACGATGCAACGCCTAGTTTGTCAGCTAGCTTATTGAGTACTGCAATAACTGCCAAAACAGGCGTTACTCCCGTAGGTGCGGATTACATCCTTATATCTGACACAAGTGATTCTGGAAATCTCAAGAAAGCACTGATTTCTGATTTGCCCGGAGGCGGTGGCGGTGCTTCAGCATTCACCGATTTAACGGACGTTCCTTCGTCTTACACGGGAGCTGCTGGAAAGTCTGTAGTCGTCAACGGCACTGAGACTGGCTTAGAGTTCATCACGATGTCAGGCGGTGGCTTATCTGACAATTTCATCTATGGTGATTATTCCGATGGTGACGTGACCATTTCAGGGAGCACAACACTCACCCGTGATATGTACTATGAGGATTTAGTTATCGCGAGTGGTGGCATATTGAATCCTGGCAATTGCATTATCTATGCTAAGAGTGTGACGATTGACGCTGGTGGTATTATTCAAACCACACAGCAAAACGGAAATAATGGTTCTGGTTCTACGGGTGGAGCGGCTAATTCTACTATTATTGGTGAGAGTTTGCCTCAGTATGGTGCTTCTGCCGCTGGTGGCAATGGTTCAACTGGTGCAGGCTCTCAAGGTGGTGCTGCTGGTTCAGTCACGCTATGGGGAGCTTCTAGGGCTGCTGGTAACTCTGGTGCTGGTGGTACAGGTTCTT
>JACCDR010647398.1_pt1 | contig 36020 bp, 50 predicted proteins | sample 7446431 | NCBI WGS metagenome assembly JACCDR01 (sample SAMN15323443, study PRJNA562643) | freshwater metagenome | isolation source: river surface water | place: USA:Blue River Watershed | collected 2017-08-17 | reverse complement strand
CGTGCTTGCACTACGGGGCGCGCCGTGATAAGGCTCTGGGCATGAACGACCTAAGATGGCGGGTGGATGGCGTGGTAGTGCGGGAGAGGGGTTTGGCGCGCGGGCGGGAAGGGGCGGTGAGAGGTTGCTGCTCGTGTTCGCGGGACGCCGAACCAGGCCGCTCGAGGTGCGCGTCGTGCGCGGCTTCCGTGCGCGCAGCGGTGCGGCGCCACCGTGCTGCGCGCGAGGGGGTGAGCTCGTGAGCGCGTGCGAGCAGTGCGCCCAGTGCGGGCGCCAGCTGCGACGGTCGGGGGAGTGCGACGGCGGATGCACGCAGCTCGCCGCGAGTGACACGCACCGCTTCCGGCGCGGCGACTACCGCCCGATCGCGATCCTTGACGTGAAGAGCGTCGAGGCTGCGATCGCAGGCATGGGCGCGGGCGCCATGCCGGGAGGGCACACGCGCGGCGCCGAGCGCGCGGGGCGACCTCTCCCTCCCGGAGCGCGCGAGCGCTCTCCTGCCCCAGGGGTGCGCGTCGCGCTCGCGGTCGACGCGGGCGAGCCTGCCGTGGTCGACGTGGCACTGCTCCGGCGCGCGCTCCGCGAGCTCGCGCGACGTTCTCCGATCGTCGTGCTGGCGGAGACGGCAGCGGGGCGGACGATCGGGTGGGAGTGGGGTGGGGACGGCCGGCGCGGTGCGTACTACCTGCCGGCGTGCTCTGACGAGCGCGCGCCGCGTCGGACGGTCACGGCAGCGCCCGCACGGTGACCTCGCCGCGGCGAGCGTCGACGGAGACCTCGCCGCGGCCCGCCGTGCCGCCCTCGAGCCAGAGCACCCGTGCCGAGCGTGATCCCGGCGTCGACGTCGACGGCGACGCTCTCGATCGTGTCGGAGTCCGCGAACGTCGTGCGCACGGCGTAGTCACGGCGATCACCCGCAGGCTTCGCGAAGGTCACCGTGACCCCCCGCTTGGCGTCGCGTAGGAGGGGGCGCCGTGGTGCCCGACGGGCGTCGGCGCGAGTGCCGGCCCGCACCCCTGCAGCGCGCTCAGGAGCGCCGCGATGACGGCGCCGACGAGCCCGCCCGTCGCACCGCCCGTCGTGGCGATGCGCGCGACACTCGTCGCGATCTCCGCGTCGCGGCGGTCGTTCGCCGCCAGGTGGCGTTCGGTGCGAGCCTGCGCGACGGCGAGTTTCGCCGCGGCGGTGTCGACGGCTTCGATCGCATCCGCCAGCCACCGATCGCGCGCCTTCTGCGCCTGCTCGTGCGCGCGCAGATAGGCCATCACGTTCTCGATCGCGACGCGCGTCGCCTTGCCTTCGCTCTCGACGAGCGCGCCGAGCTCGCTCACCATGCGCCGCGCTTCGGGGTCGATCGTCTCTGGCATGCGTCAGCTCTCCAAAGCTCTCGCGGCCAAACCCGCCGCGTCGACCTCGCGCATGCGCGCGCGCAGTCCGTCGGTGTAGTGCTTCACGGGGTCCGCCGTGGCGCCGGTATAATAGCCATAGGTGCTGGTCGGCGTCGGGCGGTAGAGGAGCGCGCAGAAGCCTGCTACGTCGCCCGCCAGCGCCCGCGCGTAGGCTGCGCGGTACATGCCGCCCGTGAGCAGCCGCAGGTGGTGAGTCGCACCCTCTGCCGCATTCGCGAACGCCCGGAAGCGGGTCTGTCGGATATGCTCCGGATCGCGGCTCACGTGCGGCGGAAAGTACTTCACGGTGCGGCTAGTCTTCGGGTCGCGCTCGCCCGTCTCGAAGTACGTGTGTGGCCATTCCAGGGAAGACTTGCTATTCCCCCAGTTCCAGTTCTTGAAGCCGTGCCCCCAGTTGCCCGTCTCGAGCGCACTGTGGCCCACGAGAATCGCGAGCGCCGTGACGTCGGGCGTGCGCCCGGTGACGGCCTGCACGGCGGCGAGGAGCGCTTCAGCGGCCTCCGCGTGCGACAATCGCGTCACCTGCAGCGGCCGGAAGAGGGGGTGTCGATACTCGGGCGGCGTGGTGTCGACGGTAGTCGCGACGCGCGCGACGCGCACTTGCTGCGAATAGTCGCCGCCGTGGTCGAGGTTGTGCGCGCTCGCCCGCGGCTGCAGCACGCGCGCGTCGATCGGTGTCACCGTCGCGAACGTGGGGATACCGCGCCACGTCGCAGCCTTGCCCGGCACGTGCCAACCGTAGTTACAGGCGTGCCCTTCGGCGGCAGGGTCCGACGTCCACACTTTCCCCGTACCGGCGATCAAGGCGCTTTCGCTCACCGGCCCCAGCTCGCGCAACACGCGCGCGCTCTGCTCCTCGCGCGTCGGCCATGCTGGCCACTGTGCAGGGAGCGGCAGGATCCGCACCGCCGCCGCGGCCCAAAGCTCGTCCTCTTCGGCGGCCGTCGTGAGGCGCCCGCCCAGCGCCTCCGCGTAGGCTCGCGCCTCGCGCGCGCTCGCAGTGACGAGCACGCCGCCGGTGTCGATCAGCGGCCAGCTCGTCACCTCGACGCCGCTCGGCAGCGGAGTCCAGTTCGGCGTGCGAAGGGGTAGGAGGTCGAGGCTCACCGGGTCTCCGAGAGCACGTAGCAGAGCGTATCCCGCGCGCTCACGCGATCGTCGCACGCCATCGCGAGCAGGAGCCGCGCGGCCGCATGCGCAGCGTGCGGTAGGCCGCTCTCGGGGTCGATGCCCGGCGCGCGATCGAGGTGGCCCTGCGCCTTCGCGAGGTGGTGCGCGGGGTCGACGCGGCGCCCCGCCTCTAGGTCGCCGTGCTTCGTAGCGCCGAGCGATAACACGGCGTCGACGTCCGCGAGCGCGCGCGCGAGGCTCACGGCTGCGAGCTCCCGGAAGGTGCGGGGCTCACGGCGTCGCACACGGGCGCGATGCGCCTGCACGTAGAGCACGTCGCGCGCACGGCATCCTGGCCGAGCGAGACCGCAGGCGCACACCCCACGAGGAGCAAGAGCAGTGCGACGCCTGCGACGCCCGACGTCGGCGGGGGCTTGCTCGGAGGCAGACCGGGCGCCGCCAGGCCGAGCGCGGCGACGACGGCCACAATCACCTCATAGGCCGCTTCTTCGGGCGGGATGCCGCCGGACAGCAGCCCCGCGAGAGTGCCAGTCAGCACCACGACAGCGGGAGCCCAAGGGCGGGCGCGTTCGGGGAGCAGCGCCCAGAACGGGCGGAGGCGGGCGGAGAGGCGGGAGGCTGCGAGCAGCACCGCGACGATGGTAGCGAGGAGTTGGGGGGTGTTCATGGTAATACAGCCTGCGTCTTTGCGATCGCAGCTACTACGCCGTAGCCCGCATCGACAAGGTGGATCTTATCGGCGTTGTAATAATTGGGGTCGTTCTCGTCCGACAACCGGGCGTCCGCGGCGAGGTCAACCACGCGACACCCGTGCGATGCGGCCTCCGTGCGAATATAGCCGTTTGCTTCGGTAATCTTGGCGTCCGTGAGGCTGCCGGTCTCAACGCTGGCAATCACCGTGCAGACATAGACCTCCCATCCGCTGATGCGAGCCCGATCGACGTAGGTCCACAACGTGTCGACGGCCGTGCGAGGAGTGGCCCCGCCGAACATCGAGTTTCGGACTTCCCACAGAACCAACACGTTCCGGTCAGCGCGACTCGACGCGAGCGGCCTCACTTGCGTGAGGTAGTCGCTCCACATGTCGTTGGTGGTCTGGCCGCTAACGCCCAGGTTTGTGACCGTCACTGCGGCCGAGCACAACGCGTCCAGCTGCGCCGGGTAGCTCGTCGTCGCACCGACTCCAAGCGTCAGCGAGTTCCCGTCACAGACGACGTTGATCGTTCCGTCAGTAGTTCGTCGCATTCACCACCTGCTGAAGCTCAGGACCGGTTAGCTCGACACCATTCCAGAGCAGCGCGTCTCCGACACGTCCTGGATACCAGCCGCCAGTGCGACCGCCGAGCCGCGCAGTCCCGGACGCCGCTGGCACCGTTGCGGTGTTGACGTTATCGAGCGAGGGCGACACCTCAACGATTGTCGGCGCGCCGACAAACAGCCGGCAGCGCGAGCCGAGCGCGCGCGAGCCGTCGTAGGTGACAGCGACAGCCGTCCAGACACCAGCCGTCAGCGCGGCGGGCCAACGTGCCTGCAGGGCGCCGACATAGATCTCCGTCGCCGCGGCGCCTGATGCGCACTGCAGCTGCAGCGAGTTCGGGTAGGTGCCAGTCTCCAGCACGATCCCTGCTGTGCCGCTCAGCGAAGTCGGATTCACCCATGCGAATAGTGTGAACTTGCTCGCCCCTGCGGGGTGAATCGCATCCGAAGCGGCCACCGTCAACGCGTCATCCGTGCCGTCGAAGGTGACCGAGGTCCCGTCCCACGTCGGCCGCGCAGCCCCTGCAGCGGTCGGCGTGAACGCGCCGCGCTTCGCGGCCCATGAGTCGACCGGGCTCGCTGCGATGCCGACGCGCGGGTCGAGCCACCACAGCAGTTTATCCGCCTGCGGCAACCCGCGCCGACCGGCCGTGAACGGGAGTCCGAGTCCTAGTCCGAGCGCCATGTCAGTACTCCTTCACCCACGCTTCGCACGTCCAGTCGATCGACGTCGCGGCGACGCCCGTGAGGCGGATCACGACGCCGCTCGTGGTGGTGTTGTTCCAGGCAATGTTGGCGGTTGCTAGGTTGCTCGCGTCGTTCGCGTACAGCAACCCGGTGTCTCCGAGTTCGCCGAACAGCTCGCTTCCCGTGCCGCCGACCTTGAGCGTCAACACGAACGAGCCGTTATCGCGGCTGGCTGCCTTCGACCCCTCGCGGATGATCGCCGTGCCGTCGGCACTGCCACTCACGCGGCCCACCACACGATAGGCCAGCACCGTGAGTTTGTCGGACGCGAGAGGGATCGTCCAGTCCGTTGGCGTCGCGTTCGTGGTCGTGACGGTGTAGCGGATCGTCGGAGCGCCGACGTTCAGCGTCGCGACGCCGGAGGCGTGCGACAGCTCCGCGAAGCCGGTCACGGCGAGCGCGTAGGTGCGCGCAGCAGCGACCGCGACCGCACCCGCGACACCGGCGATCACGCCACTGACATCCACGTTTCGGATCAGTGCATACCAAGGTGTTGCCATGTTTACGGTCCTCTCACGCGTCCTTCGAGAAGTGAAAGAGCACGCCGCGGACGCGACGCCCCAGTACGGCGAAACCGCCCGTCTCAGCGCGCAGCGCGAGCGCGTAGCGGTATTGATTCAGCTGCGGTCGGAGAGCGCTTCCCGCGGCGATTGTGACGCGGTAGTCCTGCGCAGCGTCGTAGGCTGCGACGCTACTGCCGTCGGCCGCCTGGTCTGTGCGATACAGGTTCGTGCTGCCGGCGCGATACTCGATCAGCGCCGCCCTGAAGCGGTCGTTACTCGACGGCACCGACGAGTGTCCGGCGGCCGTGCTCGACATGATCGTGTAACCGCTCAGATAGACATTCGCCAGGCGCGGGTGCGGGATGCCATAGAGCAGGACGTCGTTCGGGCTAGCGCCGGTGATCGTCTCCCAGAAGGGGAGATTGCAGCTCACACCGTCGATCGTGACGGTGCCGTTCCCGCGCGTCCAAGAGTTCGTGGCGCCGCCGGTAAGGATAGGCTCATCAGCCGCGATTGTCAGTTCGTTGGAATGCCACGACACCGATCGCAGGGAGTCGATCGCCGTCGACAAGCGTCCAAGTCCGTCGGCGGTGTCGGCCTGCCCGAAGTTGTCGACGGCGTTCAGCGGCGACAGCACTGCCGGGTACAGGCTCGTTAGGCCGCTCACTGCGGCGCGGAGTGTGTTGCCCCAAGTCATATCAGCCGGAATCCTTTCGCGTCGGTCGTGATAGCCACTCCGCCAGACGGCGTGGCGTTGAGTGCGTCGGAGTTAGTCTGCTCGACACCAAAGCCGACTTCGTTGATCACGATGACGGCGCTAATGGCGTGGTGCGCTGGCATCGTCGCGCGCGCCGTCGCGATGGCTGCAGCGATGCGCGCCTTCGCGAGCGCTCCCATCGAGAAGCCGCACAGCGTGGTATCGAGGCATAGGGTCGTATCGAGACACAGCGTCTCGACCATATCCGCGTAGGTGTCGCGGTCCCAGAACCAAAGCCGATACTGGCTCCACGTCTCGGGTGTGAGCGTGCGCTCCTCGACGGCGTTCTTCGTCACGCTGCGCACGCGTGCCGTGACGAAGACGCCCGCCTCCGGGAAGGCGATCGGCAACCGTGCCTCCGCAGGGATCAGCCAGCCGAGCAGCCCGCGCACGTCGCCCGCAGTGCCATCCGTGCCAGCGCCGGTGCCAGTCTGCCGCCAGAGTTCCCAGGCGTCGCGCAGCTGCGCGCGCGCGTTATCCGTCGACCCCCCGAGAGGATCGACGCGCAGCATTCCGCGGTCGGCGCCGTGACGACGGTAGGAGTCGGACGGGGTGTCCGTCTCGTGCAGCGCCTTGCAGCGCACCGCCAGCGTGGCACCCTCCGCGAGCGCGGCCGAGGGTTCGCCGGAGATTACACCCATGAAGCGACTGCCGTACTCCGCGCGCTGCCAAGGGGCGGAGAGGTCGTAGAGGTGAGCGACGTAGTTTGCGCCCATGCCGTCAGATCTCCGAGTAGGTGAGAGCCGAAGTCCACACGTGGATCTCGTCGGCCGCGATCGACACGTCCGCACCTGGTGCGGTGAGCGATACGGACTCCACACCGTCGACGTTCGACAACGCCGTGATGAGCTCACTCAAGCGCAGCACGGCGCCGAGCGGCAGGGTATTGATATACGCCAGTCCGGCGGCGTCGACCTCCGCGCGCTTCGCGGCGTCGAGCGTGCCAGCCGCGCAAAGGATCACACCCGAGAGATTGCCAGTCACGGCCGTGGCGGCGATGACGAGCCCGTCGGCGTTCGGCGGTAGAATCTCGTCGATGCGTGTCTGCGCGTCGGTCACGTCGCCGGCAGTCGCTGCGGCAGAAGCTCGAGCCACATACACGTCGAAAGTCCCCGCGCCGCGCGGATTCGCGTTGTCTACGTAAGTGCGGCGGATGGTGCTGACGGCCGTCTTAATCGCGTATTCGTACCCCGAAGCCGGCAGCTCGCCGTTAATCGCCAGCGTGCCCCACCGCGCCGTGCAGCGGAGCCGCAGGTCGCGCACGCTCTCGCCGTCTTCGCCGGGGAGCGTGACGGATTGCGCGGCGATCGACACACCCGCGAGCGGCGTCGCGAACGTGCTCAGTGTGGCGACGTTGCCCGCACTGCCCAGCACGCGCGCGCGGAAAGTGGCAGTCACAGTAGCGCCGACGGTCGCCGGCACGTTCACGGTGGCGGTGTTTTCGTACTCCTGCCCGTCGCCGCCGACGAGCACAAGAGTCCCCGCGGCGGACGAGTACGGCCCGGCGCCCGCGTCGTTTCGCAGGGTGACGGAGCGCTCCGCGGCGCTCGCCACGTGCGGCTCGACGCCATACCACGAGCGCGCAAACTCATAGGCGGCTTCGACGTCATCGTCCGTGAGCAACCCGAAAAAGCAGTATCGCGCAAGAGTGGCAATCACTGCCGTAGCGCTCGCGTGCATCCGAGCGCACACCCGCGCGATGTCGAGCTCGGGTTGTCCTTCCTGCCACGACGTGCTCGCGAACCCGAGATCGGAGAGGTCCGTCAGCATGCGAGCGAGCACCTCCTCTTCCGTCGAGGGGGTGAGCAGCGCGGAAAGCGGGATGGGATCGCTCATGACTCTTCGTCTCCTAGCAGCGCGCTCGCCGTCGGCGGCACTGCCACCGTGAACTCGACGTCGCCCTCCGTCGTGCGCGCCACGATGTCGAGTCGCGTGCTCGTGCCTTCGCGCACGACGACCACCTGCGCGCTCTCGACGCGCTCGTCCTCGCGCAGCTGCGCCACGACGAGCCCGCGGATCTGCCCGTCGCTGAGCTGCCGCCCGACAAGCCGCGGCAGCCCCAGGCCGAACCCAGGAGCGTAATAGCGCGACCCTGCAGAGTCGAGAATCCGACGCACGAGCGCCTCGCGGATCACGTCCTGTCCGGTCGAGATCCGACCGTCCGGAGACATGTCCGTCTCGACGGACATCGCGCGATCGATCACGGGCACGCCGACGGCCTAGCACCGCGACGCGGGCGCGCTCACGGAATCGAGCGCTTACCACGGCAACCCCGTGTCACAACCCTGTTCACCACCAGGCCCGAGAGGTCCTCCAACCCCGCCGCGCACTTCCACGCGGCGGGGTTTTCTTTTTACGCTAGGAGCTTGGGGTTCCCGCTCGCGATGACGCCGGGGCCAAGAGGGATCACGACGCCGAGGGTGACGCCCGCGACCGTGCCAGCCACGGCGGCCGCAGCCGCAGCAGTCTCTTGCCCCGGCGCGAACCACGTGAAAACCGTGGGCACCGGCGGGACGCCGACGACGGCGGGCTTCACGTCTTGTACCGCCACCAACGAGCCTAGCGATACCGTATCGCCCACCCTGGCGATAGCCTTATCGCCCTCGTTGAATACCGCCCGCGTTGCCGTGCGCTTGCGCGCTCCGATGACGTAGGGTCGAGTCGGGTCGGCGCCGTCGAAGCCGAGCAGCACCCGATCTCCGACCTCCGGATCTCCGACCCATCCCGCCGTTCCGTGCGTCTGTTCGACGCGATGGCCGTTGCCGCGCATCGTCGGATCGTCCGGAATCACGTCGAGCGTGCCGTCGGCGTGCACCGCCGCGACCGCTGCCGGGTACAGCCGAGCGAAACGGAGATCGCCGTCGACGAAGCTCCGCACCAGCGCTCGCAGTTCGTCCACGAGCCTCACGCTTCCGCCTCCGCCTCCCAGACCAGTGCCCGCGCCTTCGTGTCGATCATGTACCGCACCTGTGAGACGCGCACCGCGCCGCGAGTCGTGCGCGGCAGGATGTCGAGCCCGTCGACCGCGCACGTCGTCACGCGCCGATCGCGATCGTAGTCCAGCGCGCGCAGTGCGCCAGTGTCCGCGGGATAGCCGACCTCTCCGATCCGCACGAGCCCTGCGGGCGTCACGCGCCACGTAAACGGCAGCGCGGCGAGCGCGGTAGTCCCGACCACGGCCGCACGCGTAAAGCGCGCAGGCGTGCCCGTGAGCACGCTGGCGGGGTCGAGCGCTTCGCCCGCGTCCGCCACCATGTCGCGCGCGATGGTCGCCCATGGCGTCGAGAGGTAGTGCCGCGCCGTGAGCACGCGCGAGAGGCCGCCGGAGCCTCCGACGAGCTCGACGTGCGTGCGCCCGTTCGCCGTCACGACGTCGACGGCGCTGCCGCCGAGCACGACGCCCGCACGATCCGCGAGCGACACACGCGCGCCGACCAGCACGCGCGCACCCGCCGCATCGTCGATCTCGACCTCCGCGTGCCAGCGACCGGCGGCCGCGATGTGCACGTCGGCGCGAATGCACGGCGCCCCATCGAGCGTCAGAATGTGAACCTCCGCGGCGAGTCGGTCGGCTCAACAATCGTGGTAGTCTGTCCGCTCTCGCGGTCGCTAATCGTCGGCGTGATCAGCGTGCGCTTGACGACCGGCTTCGCCTTGAGGAACTCCAACGCGTCGACGTTCACGACGATGAAACCCGCGCCTTCGGGGCTTTCGATCGCGCAAGTGTCGACGATGATCAGCGAGAATCCTGCGACGTTGATCGCCGGGTGGATAGCCTCGACCGGCTTGCGCGCGGTCGTCAGTCGCGCGCCGACGAAAGCGGTCGCGACGTCGCCCCATCGTTGGCAGTCTTCGGGTGTGACGAGCTTGATCCGGATCTTGACCTTCGCGGGCGGCCTGCCGTTGTCGCGCGTGAACGCACCAGCGAGCCCGGTCCCTTTGGCTGCCTCGATGCCGCCGCCCGTGGTGACGGATACCGAGACAGCGCCCGGCACGGGAATGCCGTTGATCAGCAGTCGATCCCAGTCGCGCCCCTCCGACCCGGAGAAGTCAGGGAAGCTCGTGCCCTGAACCGGGGACGTCACGCGCCCCCCAGATTCAGGCGACGCACGATCGACGTGAGCTCTTGCTCGAGGGTCGCCCCTGCTTCGGCGGAGCTCACGTACATCGTGATCGAGATCGGCGCGTTCGTGGTGCTCGTGCTGCCGCCGGCCGGGAGCATCGGGCGCAGCATGTCGTCGGAACTCGCCTGCACGGCGGGCGCGCCCGCGTCGATGCCTTGCGCGGCGCCTTCGGACACGTGCTCGCCCAGGCCGGCGAAAACCTTGCTAGGAGACGCGATCCCGAGAGCACCTTTGAAGCTGCCGATCGCCGTCGCGGCGAGCGATTGCATCGCTGCGCCGATGGCTCCCGCGCCGCTGGTGAGACCTTGAATCAGACCGCCGACGATGGCGGAGCCCGCGCTCGTCGCGGCGCCTGCCATGGTCGCGAGGCTGCTCACGATCGAAACGATGTCGCCGCCGAACGTTTGGATCGCGTTGCCTGCGGCGGTCGCCGCCGTGCCGATCGCCATGAGCGGGCCCGCAAACATCCCTGCGGCGATTCCGCCGAGCGCGACCGTCGTCGCGACCACTGCCGCCGTGACGGCGCCGAGCCCGACGGCGATCGCAGTCAGCGCCGGCTTCGCGCTCTCGAACGCGTCGGAGAATGCCTTCACGTTGTCGGCGCGACTCAGCCATCCGATCAGGCTGGCCACGCCGCCGACGACGGCTTGCACCGCCGGTGCGAGGCTCTTGAGCGCCGGCCCCAAAGCGGCTATCGCCGGCGCGATCGCGTCCTGCAGCGGCTTCAGATCGATCCCGCTGAATGCCTCGCTGAACGCGATCTCGACCTCACTGCCGAGCCGCTCCCAAAGCCCCTTCGACCCCTTCGCGACGTCGCCCAGCTTGCCCGCCGACTTCGCCGCGTTGACGAAGCGCTTGGCGAAGGACGGCCCGGCGATCTTATTGAGTTCGGCCTGCAGCCTAGTCGCGTCCTTCTCGATGCCCGGCGGAAGCTCAAGCATTTTGGCGAGGTTGTCGCGTCCGCCTGCGAGCTTGGCAAGATCATCGAACGCGGCGACCGTTATCGGTGCACCCTTGTTGATGTCCTTCAACGAGTCGACCGCGCCGCCGAGTCCGATGGCGTCGGCGTCGGCCTTGATCTTGGCGAGATCCTTCGCCCATTCGTCGCCGAATCCCGCCTTCGAAAACTCGAGGAAGCTCGCCGCAGAGTCGTCCAGACTGCCTGCCGTCGACTTCGCCACGTCGCGGATGAGTGCCAGCTGGCGCTCCGCTTTCTTCGCGTCGCCTCCGGACAAGGCCGTGAGGCTATTGCGCATCTTCGCGCCCCACTCCGCGGCGCTCAGGATGCCTTTCCCCATGGCCGTCGCGAGGTCGAGCACGGCGCGCACGGCAGCCTGGCCAACCTGCGCGGCGAAGTGTCCGGCGGTCGAGACGAGTCCCGAGATCCCGCCAGCGAGCGCACCCGCGCTAATGATGCTCTCGTGCTGCGACTCCGCCAGGCCGGCAGTCGCCTTGTCCGCCTTGACGATCGGAGTCTTTAGGCTCTTGAAGTGCTCCGCGAGTTTCTTATTGCGCAGCGCCTTGACGGAGCGATCGAACTCCTTGGTCGTCCCACCGAACGCAACGAAGGCATCCTGAGCAGCCTTGATGCCGCCAACGAAGTCACCTTGCAGGTCGAGAGTGATCGCCGCGTCCGACATAGGGCTACCGTTTCGGAGTCACTAACGCCCGTAAGACTTCCTCGATCCGCAGTGCTCCAGCGAGCGCCGCAGGGGATGGATCCTCGTGGCCGAAGAGCGCCGCGATGTTGGTCGCGGCTCGGAGTGTATCCCTGTCACCCTCGCGCTTCAGCCTTCGGGTTCCCCCAATATGGTCGCCTGCGCGGCCTGCGCGGCCGCGTAAAGCTTCCCGCCGATCTGGTTGATCGCACCGGGGGCTTCGTCGAGCGCCTCGCGCAGCTCAAGCCCGCGCGCCTTGTCGATCTGGGCGCTTTCCACGGCCAACATCATCGCGTCGCCGGGCTTGCCCTCAGACACGCCAGGGATGCCGAGGATGTTCTGGACGGCGACGAAGTCCACCCGACGCAAGCGCCGGAAGCGGAAGACGCGCCCGGCGATCGCAGCCTCGAAGAACACGTTGGGGTCACTCACAGCACAGCTCCCTTGATCGGCGCGACGCCGTTCCACAGAATCATTCCGATATCGAGCGGCGAAGTACCCTCGAGCGCGGCCGCGCCGTTGGCGTGCGCGTTCTCCGTACGCAGGAGTCTGCACCCCTTCAAGGTGTCGACGATCACACCTCCGCCGTCGGTGTCGAGGTACTTCACGGCGATCAGGAAGCGAGCATCGTAGAAGCCCTCTCCGAGCAGCTCGTGAAGTTGCTGCTGTCCGCGCTTCGTGAGGGAGATCGACCCTTCGGCCTTGTAGTTACCGCGCGTCTGCGCGTAGCGCTGCGCGCTCGCGACGTAGACATCTTCACCCTCGAGCCCGTCGGAGTAGTCGATACTCCGCGCCTGCACGAGCACGACCTGGCCGTTGAAGCTGATCTCCAGTCCGCCGAAGTCGTGGGCCGTGCCCGTGAATAGGATTGAGTTGCTTGCCATCGATCAGCCTCCCAGTGCGCGGACGTAGCCCACGGTGCCTGTTACGGTCTTGACGGGCACAAGTCCAACCATCTCGACCTTGCCCTGGTAGCCTCTCGCAGCCTGGACGTCGAAGCTACGATCCAACGTGAACGCCACGCCGGTAAGGTGCCCGGCGAAACCATCCTTGTTTTGCTCGCGGAGTAGGCTCGCGGCGAGCCGATCGTTTACGTAGCTTTCGATCCCCACGGCGTCGATCTCCGCGATCGTGCCAGTGTCGCCCGCGTTCGGGATGTCGTTCGGGTTCGTGCGCACGTTCTTGCCGATCCCGTCCACCATCGCAAGATAGGCAATCCACCGTGCGCGGTTGAAGATGATCGCGTGCTGCGAGAACTCGAAGTCGCTCCCGAAAGGCGACTTGATACGGGCGTTCGTGACGTAGACTCCGGGCGACCCTGGCCACGTGCGCAGGGTCGAAAACCCGAGATCGTCCATATCGCCCTGACGGTACTCGTCGTGGCTGATGCGCGGCGAGCCGTCGTCGTTCGGCGGTACGTCCGTGATCGGGGTGTCGGTGCGACTCTGGTCCGTGCTGATCAGCTCGCGAGAGATCCGCGCACCGATGGCGTGGCCGACGGGCTGCTCGGCGAAGGCGCGCCCCTCGAAGACTCGCTGGGCCGGTCGCGTCGCCGTGCCCCACGCCACGGAGATCATGGTCGACGTCGAACTCGCGAAAGCGGTCTGCGTGGCTGCCTTCGCCTCGCGGCCGGCGCTCATGATCGCGTATAGTCCGCGGTACTTCTTCGCCGTCTCGAACACCGTCAGCATGGCGCTAACGCCCGCGAAGAGCGTCGCTTGCGTGCTCGCCGTGCTGACACCCTCGCCGGCGATCAGGAGCATGTCCCAGAGGCGCGGGCTCGCGAGCACGGCAGTCTGCAGCGCCGTGAGGTCGGTACCGTCGAGCTGCGCCGGGTGGCACGTCGCGGAGTAGACCTCGCCCAAGACGTAGGTACCGGCCGTGAACGTCACCGTGATCCCGGTGTTCGGCACTGCGAAGCTCGCCGCCGTCACGCGGGTCTGGCTCCACGTAAGCCCGCCGTCGAGTGAGTACCGGAAGCGCGCCGTCGCGACCGCGCCTCCGAGCATGATCTCGACCTTGAGATCGTAGCGGTCGTTGGGTGTGCCGCTCAGCGTCGGCAGCGGCCCGGAGCCCGACTGCGTGACGGTGCCGTTGGCTGCCGCCACGGCGCCCGTGAGACGGCACACGACCACGGGCGCACCACCTTCGCGGAGGCATGCGATCGCCGCGTTGACGAGCGGGCCGTATCCGTAGGCGTCAATCAGCGCCTGCTCGTCGGAATACTGCCGGAGCGATCCGACGGTGCCGCTCGAGCTCACACCCGCGACGAGCGGGATCACGCTGCCGGGGACGGCCTTGACCGTGCCAGGATCTTTCCGAGTTAGGGTAACTGAGGGGATCGCCATTACTTGCCCGCCTTTCCGGTGTAGGGGACGGAGCCGCTACCGCTCTCGCGGCACGCCAACCCCTCAGTGAGAGCGCGTAGGTAGTCCTCGCGAGTCATGTCGCGCGACTCCCACCCAGCGCCGTTGATGTGGAGCGCCATCGCGTAGGCGATTCCCGCCTTCGTGCCGGTTGCTTGTGCGTGCTCGGGAGGTGTCATTGTGTTACCTCGACTGCTTCGATCTCGACCGTAGTCGCGTGGTCCAAGCTCGGCGGGATGGGCGTGTTTGCGGTCGCGGGCGACTGGCGCGCTACACCGCTAGCACACGAGAAGGTGAGCGTCACACGCTCCGAGTCGTCGAACCATCCGCCGTTGGCTTCGGCCTCCGACCAATACGCCTCAGACACCACGCCATCGGCGACCGTGGCCGGCAGTAGTCCGCTCGTGCGAATGGCTACCTGCAGGTTGTCGACGAGCTGCGACTGATACTCCAGATCACCCGCTGGCGTAAACACGTCGAGCACGATCACTTGAGTACGCTCGGCGTAGATACGGCGAGCCACGCCGCCTTCGACGTGTGGAGTCGCGGTACGGCTCGGCGGGCCGACCACGGCTTCAGCCTGCGAAAGGATCACGGTCGTGGGCCTGCGGTGCTGCTTCAGCCTGCGAGCTCCGACGAGTATCCGGATCACGGTCGCATTCGCGCTCTCTGGGTCGTCGGCAGTGCTAACGCTCTCGCCCAGCGCAGCGAGCGCCGTCGCGAGTCGATCGCGGATGTCATGCAGGATCATCGCCGCCCTCCGACAGCCTTCGCCGCCTGGTCATTCGCAGCCTTCGCGATGATCGCTCGCCAGCTTGAGGGGACGCCCGCCGTCGGCACCGTCGGCCGCGCTGGCCGATGGCGATTTGCGCGCATGTGGAGACTCGCGAAGCCGCCGACCGTGATCGCCAGTCCCGCGCCGCGCATCGGGCGCACCGCCGCGCTCGCGAGCGTGCCTCCCGTCTCGATCATCGGAGGCGGTGTGCGCCCCTTGTTGATCGTCGCCGGCGCGAGCGGAGCCCACGCGCGGCCGTGCGGGTCTTTCCCGGCGCGCCAGTCCGCGCGCCACCGCGCGAGCAAGAGCGGTGCGGCCGTCTTCGTCGCACGACTAGGCACCTCCGCCAAGCCGCGCAGCGCTGCAGTCACCTCAGGGAAGCCGTTCTTTCGAACGCGGATCACAGCTCTTCTCCTGTGGCCCAATCCGCCCACCCGAGCTCTTCGCGGCTCGCCACCTGCGGATCTCCGATGGTCGGCCCGTTGTTGATCTCGACCTCGCCGGTGGCGACGAGTCCGAGCCACGCGAGCGCGTCCTGATACCCCATCCGGATAACGACGTCGGTCGCGCTCTCCGGCTGAATGCCGCGACGGCGCATCACGAGATAGACCGCCACGTCGATCACACACCGCACGAGAGCGACATCATAAGGCGCCGTGAGTGGCAGTGTGTAGCGCTTGCGCAGGTAGCTGTCCGCCACCCCCGAAGCCTGCGCAAGGCAAGCCTCGACCGCCGACTGCGGTATCCCAGACACGGCCGCAGGCGGTAATCCCGCGGCCGTGAACTCGGGGAAGGTGGCGTAGCTCATAGCGCCTTACGCGCTCGCGCGGAGCATGAGCTGCGGATAGGAGTAGCCAACCGCGTGCCGGCAGCGGGTGCCGTACGTGAACTCATCCGCCGCGAAAACGGTGGGGTCGTTCGGATTCACGAAGCTCACCATCTCGAGGGGATCGCGCAGCTGGTAGATCAGCGGTTTGATCTCCTTCGACAGATCGGCGAGGTACCACGTACTCGCCTGGTTCGCTAAGCGCGGCACGACCACGACCTGCACGATCCCTGCGTTGACGTTCTCGCTCGCGACGTGCGTCGTGGTCTGAACGGTGGCGCTGATCGTCTCAGCCTGCAGGCCGCCTCCGACGATGCGGAGAGCCTGCTTTCGCAGCTGCGGCGGAACGAAGAGGTGCGTTGGCGTGATGTCAGCCGGCGCGCCGTCGATGTCCACGAAAGACATCATATCCTCGAACGCCGTGTCGAAGTTCGCCGTGGTGAGGTCGAACGACGTGCGCAAGTTCGAAAAGCTTCCGGTGCTCTTCTTCGGGTTCGCAAAGTGCGATCCGTTGAAGTACGTGAGCTCGTCGAAGCAGATCTGCGAAGTCGACTGCATCGCCGCGATCGTGAGTGTGTCGATGTTGTACGCGTAGCTGTTCGCCAGCGTCGAGATCTTCGACGCGTAGATCTGCAGCGTGTCGTCGTCCACATCGTCGCGGGACACTACGATCGTCTTCTCGAATTTGCGGTTTTTGAGCCTGTACTCAAAGCCGTCCTGTCCTTCGGCCTTGCGGTCCGCGAGCCACTCGTTCATGTCGGGCGACATCGAGCTGAACCCATACACGTTCTCACGTGAAGAGCTGCCGACGTTGCTCCGGAGCACGCCGAGCAAGTCGCGGCGCGGGGCGGAGAGTGCGTTCTGGAACGCGAGGCTGAAGGTAACCTGCAGCTCGCGCAGCTTAGTAGGGAGCGAGAATCCTGACATGGTATCTCCTTAGACCGGGACCACGTAGGCCACCGTCAGGGTTGCGTCGAGTGCGGTTAGGACGGAGAGGTTAGCCCCCGTCGCGGTGATGGTGGCTCGCAGCACCTTGGCGCCGAAGTCGCCGCCGAGCGCGACGCCCGCGGTCTTCGTGCTCGCCTGGCCGTCGACGGCCGCGGCGAAGAGGCTCGACGTCGTGATCAACGAGTCGTCGTCGCTCGCAGTGCCGAGCTTGAGGATCGCGTTCGTGACGGAAGGTCCGACCGCCGGATCGGCGAGCGCGACACCAGTCGCGATCACGACCGCGCCAGCAGGGAGCGCCGGGAAGTCGTAGGTCATCGACAGCGCGGCGACGTCGACGTCGACGTCGGAGAACAGGAACCGACGCCGGAGCGTGCGCACCTGTCCGGGCGCCGAGACACCCGACGTCCACGGGCTCACCAGCACGTAGGGCGCCGCGGTGTCGTCAAGGTTCACCAACAGCCCCGCGCAAGGCAGGGTGCCACTGTTCGACGTTGCCACGGTGTTGTTGTCCTCGGCGTAAACCGGGGTGAAGAGATCCGCCCGCACGACCGGGGAGCCGGAAGAGTTCGTGAGCGGAAAGACGCCGTGCCGGACACGGCACTTGATCGCACCAGCGGCGCCGCTGGTGTTGTCCGCGGTGAACTCCGCGACACCGACGACGGGACCGACGACACCGGCAGCCGCGTTCACCGCGCGGCCGTTGGCGTCGAGCGCGACGAGCGCGCCGGCGACGATTTTGGTGGACGCGGCGACTTCGAAGCTCGACGCGAGCGGCGTGCCGTAGTTCGTCATCGGCACGCGAGAGACTTCAGAGGTGATAGCGGTCATGGCTTATCGGCCTTTCCGGAGCGCTTCGCGCACCTTGGCGGGGTCAACTCCGAGCTGCGCGGCCGCCTTGCCGCTGAACTCGATGTCTGCGTCCGCGCGCGCCACCTGTGGCGCACGAGCGGTCGACTTAGGGAGCGGCGGCAGTGCCGCGATCACCTCGCGCACGACGGCGAGAGGCTTGCTCGCGAGCGACTTCGCCGCGGCAGGGGTGAGACGATCCTTCGCGCTGGCGATCAGCCGTGCGCGCTCGCCGGAGGCAGAGGCGGACTTCATCTGCGCGACGAGCACGGCAGCGGCGGAGAGCGAACTCACCCCCAAAGCCTTGCAGATCTCTTGCGCGGCCTTGGCCTCTTCGTCCTCGGAGGGCATGTCCTCGGAGGCGGGCGCCTCTTCCTCGCCGTCCTCGGAGGCGGGCGCCTCTTCCTCGGCCGGCTCGCCCTCTTCGCTCGCGGGCATGTCCTCTTCCTCCGCCAGACCATCGGCCATCTTGCTGGCCACTGCTTGCTTCGCTGACATGTATGTCTCCTTGGTCATCAGGGCCATTGTCTCATCCGTGGCCAGGCCGCTCTTCGCGGCGTAGATCTCCGCCATGCTGGCGTCGAGTTTGTCGAGGTCGTCCGCCGCTGCGCGCATCGTCGCAGCGTTGCCGACGGCGATCAGACTCGCGCAGTGGATCATCAGCTGTGAGCCGCGACCCATGAGCAGCTTATCGGCGCCCATTGCGATCACACTAGCAGCGCTAGCGGCGAGTCCGTCGACGATGGCAGTTACGTTGCCCCGGTACGTGCGCAGCTGATTGGCTATCGCGATGCCTGCGAACGCGTCGCCGCCGGGAGAGTTCAACCGGAGCGTGACATCGCGCCCACCAGCCTGTGCAAGCGCACTCGCGATCATGGTGTCGGTGATCTCGCCCGCGCTCAGCGGCGCGCCGGAGAACACCGGACCGTAGGCCACGATCGTCACCGGGCCATCATTGGCAGTCTCCGCGCGAAACGTCGGCGCGCGCAGCAGCTTGCGCGCTTCAGGGCGCAGCGCCTTCGCGGCGCGCTCGCGGAACATTGCCGCACGGCCACGCGGCGACCACGTCACGCGAACCCCACGCGAATGAGCGTGATGCCCGACTTCGCCGTGATGCGGCTGAACGCCAACTGTTCGAGGTCCCCCACGTTGAGCGTGAGGGTGCGACTGCCTCCGGGCATCGTGACAGTGAGCGAGCCGTTACCAGCGAGCACGCGGATCGTGATCGGCGTGTAGCTCGGCGCCCGCGGCGCGGCAGTGGGGTCGCCGCCGACACGGCGCGGGTCCCATCCGCCGACGGGCGGCGAGCCGCTGACGTCGATCTCGAGGTAGTCATTGTGGATCAGGCGCTCGATCACGCGGGGAGCGTCGCACCGCGCGCAAGGGCACGCTCACACAAAAGACCCGGGTGGGTAGATTATTACCCGGACTGGACGCCCGGCGAGGGTGCAACGGGTGCAGGCGCCTCTCCGTCCAAGAGCGGATAGCCCGCCTCGAGGAAGATCCGAGTCGCGTCGACGCGTTTGCCTGTGCCGGCGAGCGCTGCGTTCGCCGCCGTCACTCCCGTGCTCAGGGCGTTCAGCGCTTCCGCGCGCAGCTTCTGGTCGACAGGCGGTGATGTGTCCCAGGCAAATTGCCAATCGCCCGCACCAAAGTTGATGTCGAGCCAGTGGTCGACGTACGGCCCCAAAGCCTCGCGGAGCGTCTTCGCGTCGAAGGAGATCAGCGATCGGCGCACGTCGGAGAACACCCCGCCCTCGCCGAATCCCATGTTGCTGCCTTCGACGGTCACGGCCTGCCCTAGATAGAGCTGTGCGATCGCTTTATCCGCCCACTCGATCTGCTGCTGATATAGCTCCGCACCTTTCCCGGAAGTCTCGACGAGCTCGAGATCGTAGCCGGGCGGGAGCACTACCACGCTGTCACGGCCAAGCCGCTCGAGCGCTCGGCGCCAGTCCGACCGCGCGCGCTCCGAGGAGCCTTGCGGCGCCTTGCCCTTCCTGATCGGCGTGCCGTTCACCTCGCCATGGCGGGCGCGATCGTGCAGCGCGAGGCGCTTCAGGATCCACGCGAATGCGAGCGCGCGCCAGAGTCCCTCCGCCCAAGGGCGCACCGTGCCGTAGGGGGTGAATAGGATCCACTCCCCCGAAGCGGTGTCGATGCGCTGGCGCTCGCCGTCGAGCGTATACGTCCACCACGTGTCGTCACTCTGCTGATAGGTGAGCGTGCGCGGGTGCCACGTTACAAGCCGCGGCATCCACAGATCCTCGGCGCCGCGGCGCGCGCCCGCGTCGGGCATCACGAGCTGTCCGAGCCCCACGCCGAGCGTGACGCCCCAGCGATGCAGCTTCACGAGCTCCGCCGTCGGGAACACCGCGTCGAAGTAATGCTCAAGATCGGCGCGGCGCTCGCCGCTGAAACGCAGCTCAAGCCCCTGCAGGCCGAGGAAGCGCTGATCGCCGGCGCTCCGCGCGCGCTGGTCGGAGTGCACCGCTTCGCACAAGTCCGCGGGCTCTTGCAGGACGCCCGTGTCAGCGCTCTGCAGCGCGGCGTCGACATCGCGCGGCGCCCATTTGGATCGAGCGTAGACAAGCGGCTGGCGGGCGGTAGTCACCGGATGGCGCTAGCACACCCCTGCCCGTCCGTCAAACCCATCCCCGATCGCTCTCGTGCTCGCCGGGCTCGTCGTCCTCCGGCTCGACGTGCCCCGCCTCGAAGCGGCGCGGGAGCAGCGTCAGCGCAGTGTCGACGGCTCCGCCTGACACCCTATCGAGGCCCCACACTGCCGCCAAGAGCGCGGCCGTTTCGTCGGCGTGGTTCCGGCCTTCGGTCGGGAGCTTGATCGTTTCGTTTCCGCTCGCGGTGATCACGAGCTCGACGAGCTTCAGCTGTCGCAGCACGGTCGGCCCGACCCCCCAGAGCGCGACCTTACCCTCTGTCAAGAGGCGCCGAAAAAGCCGCGCGCTTTCGGCGGGCGCCGAAGGCGCGGGGAGCCGCGTGATTCCGTATCGGCTCAGCACCTCGTCGACCAGCTCTTGATAATGCACGTCAGCCACCATCGTCGCGCACTCTTCGTCGCGTGCGATGGTGGCGAACTCGCTCACCGTCGGAGTAGGCCGGAGCGGCGCACCGGGCGCCGCCCGGCGTGCCTCGATCCGTCGGAGTGCCACGCGCCCTTCACGCTCGTCCCATCCGACGATTGCGATCGCGGATGCGTTCCTGGTGAACCCGAAGTCCGCGCCCGCGCAAAACACGTCGCACGCCTCGACTTTGCGACTCGCTGCTTCGTCGAGAAGCCCGCCATCAAAGAAGCCCGCCGTCGTGCTAGCCGTCGGGACGGCGCCGTATTCACGCGCCCAGTAGAGTGGATCGGGCTCGAGATCGTGCGTGTCCTGCTCGCTGATCGTGGGATTGAGCTCCCATGTCGGCGCACTGAAGGCGCGCTGAGACTCGGAGTCTCCCGCCTCGAACATGTCGTAGTGCAGATCGAGGGTGCTTAGCGGTGAACTCGCCAGCCAGATCCGGGCGGACGGCTGCGAGAGGATCGTCGGCTTGATCGACCCAAAGACTTCGCGTGCAGGGTTCGCCCCGGTGTCTGGGTCGCTCCACCGACTCACTTCGTCAAGCCACACGAAGATCGCCGTGAAACCGACGACACCCTTGATCGTCGCGGCGTGCACGCGGAAGGTGATCGGGACGAGCTTCACACCGTCGGCGCCGTCGGGGCGCTCGACGAGAATCCGGATCTCTTCGGCGGTCGCAGCGTACTCCCGCACTTCTTTCGGCTCGCGCACCTGGCGGTAGTCCAGCGCGCGCAAGATCTGCTCAATGGTGTGCAGTCGGGCGGTCGCTTCTTTTTTGTTGACGCTGACGATCGCCACGATTCCGGTGTCGCCCTGGGGGATATTCCAATCCCCGTACAGCGCCTCTGCGACGCCGAGCCGGCAGCCGGTCGTGCTCTTGCCGCCGCGGCGACCGGCTCGCACGACTACCGTGCGAATGCGTGGCGAAGAGTAGACCTCGCGAATCCACGCCCACCAACGTGGGGAGATATCCGGCCAGCCTTTCGCGACGAGCCGCGCGTCGAGTTCGACGAGCGCCGCGACGGTCGGGTGCTCCGGAGGCGGGGGAGGGGGCGCGGGTTCGGGCGGCGTGATCGCCAGCACGGCCGCGGCCTCCCCGAACAGCACGTCGACCGCCGTGCGGCGTGGCTTCTTCTTCGCGGCCATTAGACTACGCCTCCCGTCCACAGATACTCCGCACGCCTGCCGCGCACGCCGTTAGCCGCTCTTCCAGTGTTGGCAGTCTGCCACGGCTCGAAAGGGAGCCAGTCCGCACCTTCTTGTTCGTGCGCTATCACTTGCCCTCGGAGCGCGCGGCACACCTTCCCGAGCAGCGCGAAGTCCTCGCGCGGCAAATCACCGGGGAGCGCCATGATGTCGCCGACAGACGCTTGCTGTAGGTAATGCCATATTGCGACCGTACCGGGATCGATGTCAATCAGCGTGACATCGCGGTCGTGCCAACGGCACGAATAGCCGCCAGCCCCGCCGAACATCTCGACGATCCTGTCGTAGCGCGGTGCGGGTAGTTTCTTCGCCAGTAGCCACTTTGATCCGTAGTGCTTGAAGAACGGCGGAAGCGGCTCGGGCGGCCCGAACAGCACGTCGACCGCCGTGCGGCGCTTACGCTTCGCTGCCATCACTCCTCTCCCCTCTCCACCCGAGCGCGCAAGGTGCCGCACGCGCAGTCGCAATAGACCTCGCGGGCGATGCCGTCGTCATCCTCTTCCACGCGCCAGCCGCGGCCGTTGCAGCACGGGAAGTCTACTGGCGGCCCCATGTAGCGGTGGAGCGCAGTGCGGTCAAAGTATGTGCTCACTTGACCTCCGGCACGAAACGGCGCCCGTTGACGATGACGACATCGAGCGCGTTGTGCCGACCGTCAAAGTCGATCTCTAAAACGTGCATCCCGCGGCGTGTTTCGCTAGGTTCCGCGGCAGTGCGCCGAATGCCCTCCTCAATTGCGTTAGTCAAGCGCCGGCCCCAGTTCGACGAGTCGAAGTAGCCTGGCGGCTTATCCGCGTCGCACGGATGTCCCTTGCACGTGCACGGGCCTTTGCAGCTCATACTAGCCCCCTTCGCAGGCGACCCAGGTGCACGAGTCCGATCCCGATCGCGTCGAGTACGTCGGTGCGCCCCTTCGCGTCGCGCGGGTATTCGATCACGGCGCACTCCGCCTCGCTGAGTTCTCCGAGCGTGCGCTGATTCCCTATCGCCTTCGGAGTCTGTGCTTTCCAGTCCTTCGGGAAGTACGCCCTCACGGCCGCGTCAGGGTGCGCGCCGAGCCAGCGGCCGGCGATCAGCGCGAGCGAGATCAGATCCTGAATCGGGACGTCCTTCTTCTGATCAGGGTAGTACTGCGGTATCTCGATCGCGATATCCCGCACACCCTCGAAGCGCGCCACCGGCCGCGCGACACCGGCGCGCACGAGCGTGCGCTCCGCGAACAGCGCCCACCCCGACGAAGCGCCCGGATCGACGGCGAGGAGCCTCACGGCACCCTCGCGAGCAGCGCGCGCACGACCGCGAGGGGGACGCGGGGGCGCACGGTGACAGAATGCCCCACGTAAACCAGATCGCCGTAAGCGTTCGCGAACGCGCGGATCTCTCCGTGTAGGCACGCATCGCCGTCTTCGTTGATCGTCCAACCCTCGGGGAGGTGCTCAGGCTCGGCCGCGGGCTCGGCCGCAGGCTCGGCGGGCGGCACCTCGAGCGCGCGCAGCCGATCGTCGAGCTCGACGATCGCGCGCACCAGTAGAGGCGCCGGTGCGAGCAGCGCGCGCACGTCTTCCACGGCGCCGCTCACAGTTCACCCCGCAGTGCCGAGAGAAGCTCCAAACAACTTTCCTCGAACGAGAAGAACGGCACCGACACACCGGCTTGCGCGACGCCCTTGAGGTCCTTCAGGATGATCGTGCACGTGCGGTTCCTGAAGGTGTGGTGGATCTGATAGCCTAGCTCGTCCGCCTTGGCGGCGAGTCGGAGATACGGTGTCTTAGGTAGCGGGGTAGTCGTCACGGGGCGGGGTCTTTCGGGGTTTGGTGGAAGCACGAACCAGAAGGTTACGCCGGGCATGAGCCTGGCTCGTCGCCGATACACATGCACGGACCTTCATGCCCGGCAGTCAGGAAGCAAGATCCGCCGCACTCAAGCGGCTTGCGGCACGCGTATTCGCGATCACCTGCGCACCAACGCGCGGCGAGGGTGTCTCTTCGGCGTCGGGCTTCACTGGTTTGGCCCTCCGACGGTGGCAATCAGCCTTCCTGTGCTATCGTAGCGCGCCACTGCATCCTTGGCGAAGTACCGCGACAGGCACGGCTCCGCGTCGAGCTTGACGTCGGGCAGCCACGGCCGCGCGCCGTCGACCATGATCTGGCGGAGCTGTACGGCAGCCTCCGGCGCCACGTCTTCGGGCGCCTCGATCAGATACTGATCGTGCACGTAGAGACACGGGCGGCAGCCCATCAGGGGGCCATCACCGACGTAGCAAGCCCGTGAAACGAGCGCCCCCACGTCGCCAGTCAAGCTCGCGCCAAGTCCTTGGAATAGGCTATTGCACGCCTCCGAGTAGCGCACGTTCGCGCGCACCATGCCCGGACTCCCGCCCTTGCGGCCGAAGTGCTGCAGCTGCGGTATACGCAGATCGGCGCGGCCATCCTCGCGCGGCGGCAAGCCGACGTCGCAGAGCTGCGATCGTATCCAGTCGAAGTAGGCGCCGAACTCCGGCCAGCTCGCAAGCCAGAGCTCTTTCAGTTCGCGGGCTGCAGTCTCCGACAACACGACGCCGTAAGCCGACCGCGCGTAGTCGACGAAGCGCGCGTGTCCGAGCCCGCCGGGAAAGCCGAAGTTCGCGACCTTGGCGGTTTGTCTCAGGTTCTTCGCCACCTTGTCGCCCGCCTTGAGGCGCGCGACGAAAGCGGAGTAGGACTCTCCGCAAAGCTGCGAGCCGACCAACGCATGCGGGTCAGTGCCATCGTTGATCGCCTGCGCAAGACGGCTGCTGCCGGTGACGTACGTCAGCACCTGCGCCACGGTCGACAGCTCTAGGCCGGAGTAGTCCGCGTCGATGTAGACCCACCCCGCGGGCGGTCGGAAGCACGCGCGCATCGACCCCTCACGGCTCATGGTGAGCACGCCTTGAGTGGCACTCACGCGACCAGTCTCGAGCGGCACCGTCCAGCGCGTCTGGATAAGCGGCTTGCTCACGATCTCGACGTCGGAGGAAAGCTGCTTCTGGACGGTCGCGAAGCGGGCATATTCCCGGAGGCCAGGGGTGTCGGGAGAGAGCGCGACCGCCGCAAGGCACGTATCTTCGCTCGTGCTCACGGCGCCTTTTTCGGTGCGCGGCGTAGCCTCCCCGAGCACGGATTCGATCAGATCCTTCGCGGCTTTCGTGTCGCGGCTGGGGGGCTGCCAGCGCCCCTCGGGGTTCACTTTGCTGGGCTTCGTGCGGTAGCCCGCGCGCATCAAGCCGAGCTCCACCAGTCGCGCCGCAAGCTCGTCGTGCTCGCGCTGCAGGCGATCGGCAAACGCGCGCGCCATGTCCTGATCGGTCCGCATGCCCCAACACGCCATGAGGTGCAGCCACCACGCCTTGCGCGTCATGGCTGCTTCGTCGGCGGGCAGGCCGCGCCCTACCTGTAGATCCCAGATCTCGAGCGTGCTCGTCGCGTCGTCGACGGCGTACTTTACCGCCCTCGGGGGCCACTGCTCGATCGGTACGCCGTCTAGCTCGCTGTACCGCAGGCGCCAACCGTCGTCCCCTTTGTCGAGCTGTACGCCGCCTAAGAGGTCAGTCGCGAGCCGTGCGAGGGAGTAGCTCTTCGCCGCGTACCCTCGCGTGGCGATGTCGTGCATGCGCTCGACGATCTGCACGTCGTGCACCTCGCCAGCATCGTAGCGATCCCAGATCGCGGGAAGCAGTTCGGGGCGCCACTCCGCGATCACGGCCATGTCGTAGGCGACGTTCGCGCCGACTAGGTGGCCGTCGGGGAGGCCCTTCCAGTCCGACCAGAGCGAGAGTCGCGCCCGGTGGGAGGGGTGCGCTACAGCCACCGACACCGGGCGCGGCGCCAGTCGATACGGCTGGATCAAATACGTCTCGAGGTCGATGGCTGTAGCTTGCATGACGGGCTCCTAGATCAGAAGGGGGCCTTCGGCGGAGCCTCCGGCGGCTTCGCAGCGTCGAAGACTGGCAGTCCGTCGCGCTTCTCTCGCTCGTCGTTCCAGACCTCGTAGAAGTGATTCGTGAACCACTTCCCCTCTCCCGACTGCTTCGGCCTGCCCCAGACCGCCATCACACGCCCGGCGAGCGCGCTCGTGCTGCCGTCGTCGGGAAGGCACTGCTCGGTGAGGCAGGGCTTCGAGCCGATCGGCTTCGTCCAAGCGTCGGCGGCGTCCCACGCCGCGAGGCGCGCCTTGCCGGCTTCGTCGCGCGTGTCGACGCCGAGCGCGGCGAGGATCAGACTCTTTACCTCGCGTTGATAGATCTGCGGCTCACGCCCGGTGATCTGTATAAAGAGACTTGCTTCCGAGCCTTCGACGTGAGCCGGAGTCGGCCCGTGCTCGGATTGTCCGTTACTGGCGATCACGCGCAGCTCGACGATTACCGCCCAACCTTGCTTGCGCGTCTCGAACATGCGGCACGAGAGGATCTCGACCACGTGGAAGCCGCACCCGAGGCGCGGTGCGCGGCTCTCTTGGGGGGCGACTTGGGACATACCTTGGAATGCTTTATTTGCCATGCTCTGGGTTCCTAGCTCTTGTACGCTGCTCCGCGCCTTGCCCCGTCGTGGCTTATCCACGTCGCGAGAAGTGCGCGTTGTGCGCCGAGCAAACTGTCTCTAGCGTACTCGGCTTGTGCTCGGATGCGGTCGAGTGCGTCGACCGATTCCTTGCACGTGATCCATATCTCCGCCTCTACCGTATCCGCATCCTGCCCCTGGCGGTGCGTGCGGGCAAGCGCCTGTTCGAGAGACTCGTTATTCGGCGGCGGACACACGAACAGATTCCTATGCCACCTGTCCTGAAGGTTCTGGCCGGTGCTGAGGCTCACGCGGCTGACGAACGCGGAGCCTTTGCGGTGACTCTCTATGCCACGTCCTGTTCGACGGTCGAGCGCATCCGCGCCGTAATAGGGAAGCCCGCTGCGCTCCGCGCACCGCTGCCCGAAAGCAGTGTGTTCGCACCAGACAAGCCCGCTCTCACGCGCCCACGAGCACGCGCGCTCGACGGCCCAGTCCGAGAGCCATACCGGCTCCGTTGCCGGCCGGAAGCTGTCCCGCACCGCGACCCAGGCGGCGTGTTCGTGTGCCGGCAGCGCGCCGCGCTCGCACGCGAGGGCGACCTCAAGCTCGCTATCGAACGCGCCCCGACTGTGCGCGATCGTCTCGCGACAGAACGCGGCCCACGCGCGGCGCGCGTCGAGCCAATCCCGCGGCGCGGGCTCCGTCCACCGATAGTACCACCCCAGCGCGAGCGTCCTCGCGTGCCGCCAGAGCGACGGCGCGTCGGCGAAGACCTCGCCGTCGGGCAGCTCCCAGCTCGCGCGGAGCGCGGCGATGGCGTCGACGCACACCGCGGGCGCGTCGAGGTCGCGCGTCGTGATCTCAAGGCCCGTGCCGATCGCGCTCTCCGACGTCGCGATGACGCCGGGTGTGTCCGTGAGCCGTCGGCGGTACGCGCACCGCGCCGCGCGGAGGGACTCACCCGCACGCGCCATCGCGCGCTCGTCATCGTCACATAACTCAAGCAGCACGCCTGGCGAGCGCCGACATCCGTCCCCGACGCGCTCGTCGAGCGCCGCGGCCCACTCCTCAAGGTCGGCCCACGACGTCGGGACGGGGCTATGCCGGAGGCACCACGCGGCGATATGCGCGTACTCCCGCAGGCTCCGCCCCGTCATGGTGCCGCTCATGGCGGCGACCTTCACGGAGGGATGGTCGCGCAGGAAGCGCTTCACTCGCCGCGTGACGGCCGCCTGCGCGTTCTTCAGGCGGTGCGCTTCGTCGAAGATCACGGCGTCGGGCTGGTAGTCCTCGAGGAGCGTCTTGCCGCTCACTACCGAGATCTTCTCGTAAGAGACTACCCTCATGAACTCCGGCACTTGCCACGCCTGCGCGTAGGCGGATCGCTCCGCGATCGTCTTGCGGGCGAGGCTCGCCGGCACCACGAGCAGCGGCCTATTCGACCGCAGGAAGATAGGCAGTAACAGGCTGATCAGCGTCTTCCCAGCGCCTGCCGCGATAGGACCGAAAAGCCCCCCGACGCGCAGCGCTTCCGCGAGCGCGAGCGCTTGGATCGGCAGCAATCGCGCCTTGCCGTTGGGTTGGCGAAGGCGCTCCGTCAGCAGATCCGCGAGCGCGTCGGCCTGGTCCGCGGAATACGCACGACGCGGCAGCGCCGCTATCCGCTCGTACTCCGCGCTCCGACCGACGGCAGGCGCGCCTAAGGGGGCCAGGGGGTTCATCGGGCCGCCAGGGTTTCGTGCTCAAGGAATTGGGCGGGCGACATCGCCAGGATGCACGCCGCCGACGGCTCCGGGCGCGCGGGCGCGGGTCGTGGCTCCGGGCGCGGCTCCGGGGGCTCGCGCTGTCGACGCGAGGAGCGGAGCACGCGAGAGCGCGGAGCCGCGTAGCAATACCCCGCCAGCCTCACGGCGCCCCCTTCGCCTTGCGTGCCTTGAGCGCGGCGTCGCGTTCCGCGCGCGCGATGTCGAACGCCGTGCGCAGCTCGTCTCGCTCCGCGAGCCAGGCGCGCTCGGCGTTCGCGCGCTCGACGTCGAGCCCGCGGAGCGCTGTCACCTCTTCGCGCAGCTCGTTCCGCTCGGCCACGAGCAAGTCATGCGCGCGGCGGATGGTGCGCAGATCATCAAGCCGCTCGGCTGCGGCCTGCTCGGCGTCCGCCAGCGCGAGCGCGATCGACTCGATGCGCTCGCGCTCGACCTCCGCGAGGATGTCACGCGCGCGGAGCGTCGCGTGCAGTCGGCTATCGACCTGGATGTCGTGGGACATCACGCGACCCCTTTCACACCTGCGACCGCCGCGGCGATCGCGGCGAGGCCGGACTCCGCCTTGCGCGCGCGATCTTCCCAGTAGGCTGCGGCTTTGATTGCTTCGTCGCGCTCAATCCACGGCGCAGACTGCGACGCGGGGCCGACGTAGATTTCACGCCCGACAAGCGCGTCACCGGGCAAAAAGCCGCCCTCAATCGTGATCACATTGCCTTCCGGCTTGCCACGCAAGTCGACGTGGCCAGCAACCTCGACCCGGCGGCAGCGGCCGATTGATCCTACTGCGCTAGCCATCACACACCCCGCCGGAGCCGAAGTGCCGCGACCGTCGAGTCAGCGAGCGCGACGTCGCCACTCTGGGCGACGACGGCGATCCAGCACTGCGCGTCGATTGCGTCGAAGGGCTCGACGGTGACGCGCTCCGCGGCCGTGCCGGCGGCGATCTTCGCCTCCGCGGCCGCCTTCGCACGGGCGAGCGCCTCTTCGGCTGCCTTCGCAGCGGCGGCCTTCGCGGCGCGCTTCGCGGCGAGCTGCGCGAGGAGTTCGGCCTCTTCGTCGTCGGCGTCGGGCTCCGGCGCGGGCGCCGTGGCGGGCTCCGGCGCGGGCTCCTCGGCCGGCTTCGGGCGGTTGACCGTCGTGGCGGGCTTCGGCTTCGCGATGCGCCCCTTCGGGGCTGCGAGTGCTTTTTCGATCTCGTTCATCAGGTCATCGGGGTTCTGGGCCATGGTGCTGGTGTTTCCTTGTGTCATGAGCGCTTTCGTACGCTCGGTTGCTGTGAGTTTGCAGTGCCCTGCGGCGGCGTAAAAGCACCCGCCGTAAGCACTGCACGCCCGCGGATTGGGCGGTAGATCGTTGCCAGTCTCCGCCGCGCGTGCGATTTCGATCGCCCGCGCGAGCGGCATGTGGACGCGACGGAAGACGTCGCTTGCCTGCTCTTTCGTAATCGTTGCCTCGACCTTGATCGAGGCGGATGCGCCGCGCTTTCGCGCGTACACCCAACGAAGCAGCACGCTATCACCCGGCGGGCGTTTGCGCAAGTGCGCGTGCGCATATAGTACGCTCTGGATGCCCGTCGCTAGCTCGTCGGAGGTCTTCGCCCACTTGAAGTCTGCGCAGGTCTTATGGTCGAGGATCATGCCCGGCAGCCAAAGATCCACCCGCCCGCGGAAGCGCCCGCCCTCCGCGGGCTCGAAGCAAAACCACTGTTCGATCGTGTCGGGCGGCACGGGCGGCGTAGGTAGGTGCGGCACGGCCGCGGAGAGCCACTCCCCGTATTTGCCGGAGTGGTCGATCCGCCCGGTCGCGAGGTAGGCTTCCGCGACCGTGTGGTACGCCGTACCGTCGCGCTGCGCGGTCGATTCGGGCTCGCGAATGCCGTCGATCTTGGCCAGCCCCCACTTCCGTGGGCAAAGCTGGAACGTCTCGAGCTGCGACGCGGAGAGGTGTCCCACGCACCAGCCGCACCCGCGCTCGTGCATGTCGGCGCGCGCTGCCGCGACGTCGCAACCTGCGAGCGGCAGCCAGTGGTGTCCGCACACCGCGCAGCGCACGGTGCCGGCCTCCGGCGCGTGTCGAGGCACGGCCGCGGAGAGCACGACATCGTGGCGGAGCGAAGAGATCACGGGCATAGGAGCCACCTGCGCAGCCACGTCGTCCAACCCCAACCCCCGAGCGGTGTGCGGTATCGCATCGGTCCCCTTTAGTTCGGCGCCGCGCTCGGCGCCCCTATTACGGACAAACAGCCTTTCAACGGAGCGCGCTTTCTGGGCGTTGTGCTGGTGCACACCCCCGCCGCGCTGGCGCGCCCACACTTCGCGCCAACCATCCGGCGCGCTATACTCGCTCACGAATACGTCACACCGCTGTGACAGTGCCTCCGCCCACGCCCAGAACTCGGCGGAGTCGAACGCTCCGCCCTTCATGGCAGTCGTCCCGGAGTACGGTGGATCGCAATAAACCACTGCGCCGTCAGGGATGGCGAGCGCGCGGTAATCAGCGCACACGAACTCAACGGCGCGCGTGCGCCGAGCAGCCTTCGCAATCTCGTTGCGCGCACCTTCCGCAAAGAGATACACCCTCCCGTCGGGGGCTGTATGTGAGACACTCTCGTATCCACCCCACTCTTTCCCGCCGAACGAACACGCGTGCTTGACAAACGCGCGCAGCTCAGGAGGCGCGCTCAGGTCCGTCTTGACGCGGTGATACTCCTCGCGGCTGACATCGCGCGGCGGTTGCCAGCCGTTCTGAACGGCCTTCCACAGCGCGATCATTTCCGGGTCTGAGTCGGCCGCGACACCGTATCCAATGTGCCGCATGACGCCGAGTGCGCCGCAGAACGGCTCGTAATACGGTCTGCCGTTGGGTGCGATTACGGCCGCGATCGCTTTCCCGATCTTGGCTTTTCCTCCGAGGTATCGCATCTAGTTCGCCATCGCTGAGTGTGGGGGCGCAGCCGAAGCAGCCAGCCAGTCTGCCACGATCGCGCGGTCGTAGCCTAGCGCCTCCGTCGTGTCTCGCAGAGCGTCGAGGCTGATCGACAGGTAGCGCGCGCGACTGCCATTCAGCGGGCGCCGCTCGCGGGCGTCGACGGCGAGCGCCTTCAGTGCGGCTCTCACCTTCGCCCTGGGACACTTCTCGTGCGGATAGATGTTGCCCCAACTGTCGATCACGCGGCCGGGATGTACGAGGATCTCGCCGTCTTTCGCGAGCACCATCGGTTCCGCTCCGCCTGCGATCCGGTTCCGCAGCGCGTGGCAGACCAGCTGTAACACGTCGCCGCGTGCGCCCGAATCGTTAGCCTGGCGGGCGATCAGCGCCTCGGAGCGAGTCCGGATCATCAGGCGCCCCTCTCGCTCCCATTGCAGGTTATCCCGCAGCCAGAGCGCATGCCGTGCGAGTCGGTCGCCCGATCTGATCGAGTCCCCTTTATCCGCCATCGCGTCCGTAAAGGCGCGCGCCTCGGAGCCGGGCGTGTGCACGACGAGTATCCGCTCCGCCAGCGCTCCGAGGGTGTCGCCGCTGAGGTCGCCGCCGACGCGGAGCGCGTCCGCGTCGTTACTCGCGATCACCATCCGGATGCAGCCGTCGATGGTGGCACTCGGCAAGAACTTGCGCTGAAGGGGCCGAATCCTGTCCGTGATAAACTCCCGAAGATGTTCGGTCCCTTTTTCTAAAGGCACGTACTCATCCGCGAAGATTAGAGGGCATTGCGTTAACGCATCGTTGAAGGCGCCCCCTTTTACGGCCGCCCACTTCACCGCGGCCGCGGTCGTCCAGAGTCGCGCCACGCTCTCCGCGAATAGGCTCTTTCCGTTACCTCTCGCGCCGGTAAACATCAGTGCGACGCACGGTTTCGCGAGGTCGGTCGCGGCTGCGAGCCACCGTTGCACCCCCTCATATTGCTCCCCGCAGAGCAGTCGCAGCCATTCGTCGACCTCGGGGTCGTATTGCGGCTCGAGCCGCCGGAGCGGTGCGGGTGCCTCGATCACGGCGCCGGTCGCTTCATCGTAGCGATTCGCGGGCTCGATCAGACTCACACGCACGTCGCTCACCACACGGCCGTATTCCTCGCCCAAGCGCTCGGCGGACTTCGCGCGCATGATGCCTTTCGAGTCCGGCGCGCGGAGCGCTACTCCGCCGCTCGCGGCGCGCGCGAGGTGCTCGCCAGCTGCGAGCATGCGATCCGCCTGTGGGAAGGGTCCGAGGTAGCGCGGCCCGCGCTCGGCGTCCGTCACGAGTAGGTACCACGCGCCGTTTCGCTGCAGGATCCAGCGGCGATCGGTACTGCCGCCGCAGAACTCGCCCAGCTCCGCGAGCTCTTCGGCGCTGTACGGCTCGACTCCCGTGGGGCCGGTGTCGGGGCGCTCCGCGTGCGCACGGATGCGGGCGAGCTTATCGGGCAGGTCGCCCCAGTCGCCTGCGAACTGCGACATCAGCGCACGACTCGGCTCGACAAGCGCGAGGATGCTGCGATCACTCGCCCACGGGCACGCCTGCACGATCGCGCGGAAGCACGCGAAGATCCGGGTGTCCTGCTCGCCTGGCTCCGCCCACGGCTCGCCGCGTGCGATGGCGCTCAGCGCGCGCCCCGTCTGCGCGCGCTCGAGGTCGCTCGAGCGGCGGAGCTTCTTCGCGAGCGTCTCGAGATCCTCGCGCGACATGGCGCGCCCCTTCGGCGGGGGCGGCAGCTCGGCCGTCGTCGGCTTCGCAGGCGCCGACGCGACGAGCTCTTCGACGTCGAGCGCCTCGCCCTCATAGACGCGCGCGAACGCGGCGCAGTCCGCCAGCCTCGACGGCAGGAAGTACAGCCGGCTCGCGTCGGAGTCGGCCTTATCGGTCGCCGGCCAACGCGCGCGGAGCCCGCGCCACACGGCCGGCCACTCCGCTGCAGCGACGAGCCGACTCAGACGGATCACGACGCGCGCGCGGATGAGCCCGTCCACGTGCGGCGCGTGCCGCGCGGTGCTGTGCACGACGGCGTCGAGGTCCGCGACGTCGCAGAGCACAGCTCGGAAGGTCGCGAGATCCACGCCGTCGAGGTCGAGCACGGCGCAGCTCACCGCGACGGCTGCGGCCTTCGCGCGCGTGCCGCGGAACACGCACGGCGACCAGCACGGCGCGGCTTCCTTCGCGCGCTTGATCGCCTCCTTGCCGTCCGTCGTGCTCGCCCTCAGCACGACCGCGGGCGCCGTGAGCAGCTCGACGAGCGAGCCCCACCCCTCGCGCAACGTCGGAGCAGTGGACGTCACGCGCGGGAATGTGGAGTAGGGTGTCAGCATCGGGGAGGGTGTCCTAGCACGCACGAGAAGGTCACGGCCAACCGACCAGCGCGGCCACCGCGAAGAGTAGGCAGAGCACCCAGAGCGCGACCCAGAAATGGCGCATCAGCGCCGTAGCTCGCGCCTCGGCTGCGGTGTAGGCAGCGCGCGCACGTTTGTCGGCGGCGTCGCGCTGCGCGCGTCGGAAGATTGCCATTCGTTCCGCGCGCGATAGGCGCTGCTTCACAGCGGCTCCCCCCGAAAACGGAGGGCTGCGAGCGCTTCGTCGACCGGCAGCAGTCGCGGCGAGAGGATCTCGCCATCGCGCCAGAGGTCGATCTGGTTCGACGTGTAGATCAGGGAATGCGCGTCGATCACCTCCCGACACGCGCCGTCCGAATCGGCCCAGTCCTCGACAAGCGCGATCGCGTGACATGCGCGCATGAGTGCCAACGTCCCTCGATGCCAGAATGCCGGGGTCTGCAGCGCCCAGAAGCGCGGATCGCTGCCCGTGTTGGTGTGCGGGCAGACTGGCATATAGCCGGATTCGGCGACGCGCAGTGCGAGCGCGGCCGCGTTGGTGATGTTCTCGCGGATGCAATGGGCGACGCAGGTCCCGTACTCCCTGCGCTGCTTCGCCGTCAGAGACAGCGGCCCGGCGATGTAGACCAAGGTCTCACTGTTATCGATGTTGCCGATCATAGCTTAATCACCCCTACTCGAAGGTTTCGGGCGGTGCGCTCGATTTCGCGCGCCAAGGCTTCTGCAACGTCGTCGGCATCGTCGACCGACACCCACGCTCCGACACGCTCGACGCGCACGACCTCGCCTGCGTCGGTTTCGACATCCGCACCATAGCGCCGCACGGATACCTTGACTCCGATCACACCGTATCTCCCACGAGGCGCACCACGTCCCCGAGCATGGCGCTCGGCCGCCAGAGCACACACCGACGGCGGCCGAGCACGTCGGCCAGAGTATCGATGGCAGTCTCGTCGCCGTCGCGAAAAAGATACACCGTCCGATCGTCGGCCTTCAGGTAGTTGTTCGGGCGCGTGCTCAGCGTCACGATCGTGTGTTTGGGCGGACGTGTGAGCCCGGCGTCGGCTTGGCGGCGCCATGCCTGCGCGTAGGTAAGGGGGCCAGTCACGACGCGGCCTCCGTCCAGGCGCGCGCAGGAACGGCACCCTGCGAGGCGTCCTCGAGGCGCAGCGCGAGCGCAAGACTGGGGCCGCGCTTCCCTAGCTCCAGATCGCTAATGTGTTGGATGGTCTTGATCTCGAGATCCACCGCCACGTCGAACTGCGACTTTCCGGCCTTCGTGCGCCACTCGCGCAGCAACACCGATCCTCGGGTTTTCATGACGGCACCACGACCTTTCCCAGGCGCCCGAACGTCGCCGCGAAGCGCGCAGCGTCGACCTTATACCCTATCACCACGCTAGGGTGCGGAGGGTGCTTGGACTCAATTCCCTCTCTCCAGAATGCCACTCTCTTGCGCGGGTAGCACACTGGCCAGTCCGTGGGCGAGTCCCCCGCCGCGTCCGCCTGGCAGGTGAATAGGATACTGGGGTTGAATCCCATCACGATCGCGGCGTCGACACCCGGTGAGCGCGTGAGCTTGCGCCACCACTGCGCCGCACCCGACGTCGCACCACGCTTGCCGCCGGGTGGGTTCAGGTAGACCTTCCCAGCCCACTTCTTCGTCAAGCCGTCGTCGGCTTCGGTGTAGAAGCGCTCCGCCTCGATCACCTCGTTCGCCACGGCGCAGCTGCACGGGTCGAGGTCGATCCCGCCCATGACATGCCGAGCCATCAGCACGATCAGCCGCGGGGTGTACCACTCCACCGAATCGGAGGAGTGCTGCGCGCTCTCCTTCATGGCGCCGCTCCTTCCGGCAGCTTCAGGCCGAGCAGCTCGAGCGCGCCGACGGCAGAGCGGCGCTCGTCGTCCGCGAGCGCCTCGAGGAGCTCGCGCAGCTGGCGCACGGTGCTCGCACGAGAGCGGCGCTCAGCCAGCTCGACGCGAGCGGCAGCGCACGAACGGGCGCGCTCGGCGCGGGCGTCGGCGCTGCGCAGGATGCGCGCGCACCGCTCGACGGCTTGGCCTAGCGTGGGGGACGCGTTGCGCTTGGCGCGCTTGCGGGGTTTGGGGGGAGTCTTCTTCTTGGGAGGCATGGGGGAGTCCTAGCAGGCGGGGAGGGTCGTTGGTCTATTACGTGCGCCCCGTATCGCCGTCGCGACGGCTTCACCCGGAGAGACGGCGCCAGCACCGCGGAGGCGGTAGCAGGCGAACAGGCACGCCGCCTGCGAGCGCTTGGCGGCCGTCGTCGGGACTCGGCCGCTGCCGGTCGTGAATACGGGCACACCTTCGGACGTGCGCCCGATCTCACGGAGGGCGCTCCGCGTCCAAGGTATCTCACGGTGGCGCGCGCCCGCGATTGCCGCGAGCTGCGCGAGTCGGTCGAAGATCGGCCGGCCGTCGAGGAGCACGAGCACCTCGCGCAGGTCGAACCCCGCCACGACGTCGACGCGCTCGATCCACGCGCCGTGTGTGCCTCCGAGGTGATCCCAGAGCACGCCGCCGATCCCTCGACGGAAGCGCTCCGGCGTGCCGTAGCCGGGCGGAGCTGCGCCCGCCCACACGAACGGATGCCCGGCGACGTCGGCGAAGATCTTCCGAAGCGCTGCCGCAGCTCGGGACAGATCATCGACGGTCAACCTCTCACCGCCCCTTCCCGCCCGCGCGCCAAACCCCTCTCCCGCACTACCACGCCATCCACCCGCCATCTTAGGTCGTTCATGCCCAGAGCCTTATCACGGCGCGCCCCGTAGTGCAAGCACG